>Ga0160448_100110_pt1 | contig 40726 bp, 39 predicted proteins | sample HID1973M_E1MG_FD_108269 | JGI IMG/M metagenome (GOLD analysis project Ga0160448, IMG submission 108269) | Enriched mosquito-associated microbial communities from UW Madison campus, WI, USA - HID1973M_E1 MG | ecosystem: Host-associated > Arthropoda: Insects > Digestive system > Unclassified ...
AGTTCGGTACGCCCAACTTGCCCAGGCCGATTGACATTGGGGAACAGATCCCGCGTGCTATCGGTCTGGGGTTTTGCAGACTTGCGATTCAATTTAGGGGAATCATCATGTTGTCGAACACGTTGAGTGCCAGGCCGCGCCTGTGGCTGCCGCTGTTGTTGACGCTGGCCATTGCCGCCTGCTCCAAGGACGAAACCGCAGCTCCGGCCACGACCGGCCAGCCCGCCGCCACCGCGGAAGCCGCGCCGCCGCCGCCCGCCGTCTCGGCCGAAGTGCAGGCAATGAACGTGGATCAGCTGCGTGATGCGGCGACCAATGCCCTGCGCGAAAACCGTATCTATGCACCAGGCGGCAACAACGCCATGGAGTACTACCTGGCCTTGCGCGACAAGCTGCCGACCGATCCGGCGGTCACCAGCGCGCTCACCGATCTGTTGCCCTACACGGTGATCGCCGCCGAGCAGAGCATCGCGCGCGAAGAGTTCACCGAAGCCCAGCGCCTGGCCGCCATCATCGAGAAGGCCGATGCCAAGGCACCGTCGCTGCCGCGCCTGAAGCAGAGCATCGCCAGTTCGCAGCAGGCGGTGGCACAGCGTGCGCTTGATACCGAAGCGCGCACCAAGGCCGCGGAAGAAACCCGGGTCAAGGATCAGCAGCGTCTGGCGCAACAGGCCGAGCAGCAGAAGGCGACCGAAGCGGCCGCCGCGCTGCAGCTGGCTCAGCAGCAGGAAGCCGCGCGCCAGGAAGCCGCCCGTCAGGAGACCGCGCGTCGCGAAGCCGAGCAGCGCGAAGCCGCCGCCCGCCAGGCCACGGCACAGCAGGCACCTGCGGCCAGCGCGCCTGCCCAGGCCGCAGCGTCCACCGGTTCCAACCAGCTGCGTCCGATCAGCACGCCGGCGCCGCGTTATCCGCCGGAAGCCCTGCGCGCGGGTACCGCTGGTGAAGTGTTGGTGGAGTTCACTGTTGGCACCGACGGTTCGGTCACCGCCGCCCGCGTGGTGCGTGCCACCCCGGCACGCGTGTTTGATCGCGAAGCCGTCGCCGCCGCCAAGCGCTGGCGCTTCCAACCGGTCAGCGAGCCGGTCACCACCCGTCGCACGATTGGTTTCAATCCGGGCGGCTGAGCAACGCCGCGATATCAGGCAACAAAAAAGGGGCGGAAGATTCCGCCCCTTTTTCATTTCGGATTCGATGCTGACTCAACCCGAGATCGCCAGCTTCTCCTGCTGATAGCGGCGCACCGCCGCAAACCACAGCAGCGCCGCCAGACCGAACGCACTGGCCAGGTACACGCCCCACATCGCCGAGGTGATCACCTCGTTGCGGATCACTTTCAGGATCAGCTGGTTCTGCGCCAGGAACGGCACCGCGAACTGCCACAGCTGGCTCTTCACCGGGCTGGCCATCAACGCAAAGGTCGGCACCATCGGCAGCAGCAGCAGCCAGGTCATGTGGCTCTGCGCCTCTTTCATGCTCTTGGCACTGGCCGCCAGCCAGGTCAGCAGCGAGGTGCCGATGAACAACATCGGCAGCAGCACCAGCAGCATCTGCGCCATCGCCGGGAACGAGACATTCAACTGCCGGCCCACGCCCGAGGAGATCTGCGCGCTTACCCGGAACGCCAACAAGGTCAGCACCAGCGTGGCCATGCCGATCACGCAGGCGGCCGCAATCTTGCCGCTGACAATCGCGCCGCGCGGGGCAGGCGTGGCCAGCAACGGTTCCAGCGATTGCCGCTCGCGTTCGCCGGCGGTGGCGTCCAGGATCAGGTAAGCGCCGCCGATGAACGAAGTCAGGATCAACAGATAAGGCAGCAACACCGACAGCAGCACGCCGCGCTTGGCTTCGACCGTGGCCAAATCCTGCGTGCCCAGATTGATCGGTTTGGACACCGACGCATCGATGCCGCGCGAGAGCAGACGCAGCGCGCCGGCTTGCTGGCTGTAAGCGTTCAACACGCTCTCCAAACGCCGGCTGGGAATCTCGGCATCGCGCCGCGTGCTGTCTTTCAGGATCTCGACCAAGGCCGGTTTGCCCGCGCGCCAGTCAGCGGGAAACTCCGGGCTGATGCGCAAGGCCACATCCACTTCCTGCTTGCGGATCGCCGCGGTCAGATCGGCCGGCGGCGCCACCGCCTTCAATCCATAGCCTTGCAGGAACGCCACCAGGTTGGGTGCGTATTCGCGGCCCACCACCGGAATCTCCAGCTCCTTGTCGATCTGGGTCTTGGCGCGCTTCTCGGCCAGCGAGCCCATGCCCAGCATCAGCGCCGGGTACAGCAGCGGTCCCAGGAACAAGGCCAGCGCCAGGGTGCGGCGATCGCGCGCCAGATCCTTGAGCTCCTTGCGCATCACCGTCATCACGGTACGCATCACGTTCATGCCTGCAATCCTTCTTCCGAGCCGATGATCTTCACGAACGCCTCTTCCAGGTTGTCTTCACCCACCTGCGCACGCAGATCGTCGGCTGTGCCGGCGGCCACCACGCGGCCCTTGGCAATCACCACGATCCGATCACATAGCGCGGCCACCTCTTGCATGATGTGGCTGGAGAAGATCACGCAGCGGCCTTCATCGCGCAGCTGGCGCAGGAAGCCACGCATGGCGCGCGTGGTCATCACGTCCAGGCCGTTGGTGGGTTCGTCGAGGATCACGTTGCGTGGGTCGTGCACCAACGCCCGCGCAATCGCGGTCTTGGTGCGCTGTCCTTGCGAGAAACCTTCGGTCTGCCGGTCCAAAATGTCGTCCATGTCCAGCGCCTGCGACAGCGCCTGCGTGCGTGCGGCAATCTGTTCGCGCGAGAGCCCGTGCAGCTCACCGAAGTAGGCGATGTTCTCGCGCGCGGTCAGGCGCTTGTACACGCCGCGCGCATCCGGCAGTACACCCAGCGAACGGCGCACGGTGACCGGATCTGCGCTGGCGTCCACGCCGTCCACCAGCACCTGCCCGCGGTCGGGTTTCATCAGTGTGTAGAGCATGCGCATGGTGGTGGTCTTGCCGGCGCCGTTGGGGCCGAGCAGGCCGGTGATCTGGCCGTCACTGGCCTGGAAGCTCACCGCGTCCACCGCGTTGACCAGGCCGGTCTTGGTCTTGAAGGATTTGTGCAGGTCCTGCGCGACAATCATGAAAGCACTCCCTGAAAGTAGTGGCGATGGAGGGGGCGGAGCGATGCGCGCATCACGGCTCCCATCCGTTGAAGCCGGTAAAGGCCGGCGTGCCGTCGATACTGTCCAGGCACTTGCCGTCCAGCGCCTTGGCATCGCCGGTCTCGATGAACTGGCCCACCAACTTGGGCATGCAGCCCTGTGCGATCACGTTGTGGCCCTGGCCGTGCAGGACGAAATGACGACCCTTGGGCAGACCCTGCACCACCTGCTCGGCATACGACGGCGGCGTCACCGGGTCCAGTTCGCCTGACATCAGCAAGGCCGGCACCTGCGATTTCAGCGGTGCATTGAAGGTGGCCGGACGCGCGCCCTTGGGCCAGGCGGCACAGGGCGAGAAGAACAGCCGCGCCAGGTCGGCGCCCATCACCGTGTTGGCATCGGCGGGATCGGGCTGGTAACGGTCGGCATCCTCGGCGCAGACCACCGACAATTGCATGCCGCGCGCCATCTGTCCGGACACCTGGCCTTCCATGAACTGCGCCAGCGACATCAGCGGGCCATAGCGGCCCTGATCGGCTTCGTCGATCACCAGCGGCAGCAGCGACATCGTCGCTGGCATGTAAGAAAAGGCGTGGCTCAGGCCGGTGACGGTGGAGCTGGTCAGCCTGCCGTGCTTCTGCTCACCGGTGGACGGATCGCGATAGTCCACTTCCACCGGCGCTTGCGCCAGCCGTTGTTTCAAGGCCAGCAGTCGTGCGCGCAGATCGGTGGGGTAGCGCTTGTGGCAGGCGGGATCGGCGGCGCAGGCGCGCGACTGGCGATCCAGCGATTCGTCGAAGCGCCGCGCAAACTCACCGCCCACCACCAAGGTGTTGGGTGCTACGCCGTCCAGCACCAGGCTGCGGGTAGGGGTGGGATGGGTCGCCGCGTATTGTTGTGCCACGCGCGTGCCGTAGGACACGCCGACCAGGTTGATCTGTTCGGCGCCAATGGCCGCGCGCACGGCATCCAGATCGCGCACCGCGTCGGTGGTGGTGTAGTAGCGCAGGTCCGCGCGCTTGGACAGCGCGTCGACGCAGCGCTGGGCTTCCACCCGCACCGCCTCATCGCTCATCGTCTCGATGTCGCTGGCCGACGGCGATTCGCCTTCGGCGTCATTGCAGGTCAGCGGATTCGATTTGCCGGTGCCGCGTTGATCCACCAGCACCACATCGCGCTGCTTGCGCACCTCGCGCAGGGCCATGTCGATCAGCACGGCGTGCTCGGTGGCGGCCTGGCCGGGACCGCCAGCCAGGAAGAACACCGGATCCGGCGTGGCCGAACCCTCGTCAGTGGCCGGCAGCCAGGCGATGTTGAGCGCAATTTTGCGGCCCTGCGGCGCCTGCGGATTCTCGGCGACCTGAAGCGTGCCGCACTGCGCTTCCAAGTTGCCATTGCCGTAGGGCGAGGCCAGCGTGCAGGGTTCAAACGCCAGTTTGCCCAGGTGGCGTACGGCCTTGCTGTCGGTCGTGTCGCTGGTCGCTGGGCCGGGGTGACAGGCCGTGAGGGCGATCAGGCTGGCAGCTGCCAGCCAGGTGGCCAGCGAGGTGTTCGGGGTCAGTCGCATGGTTCGGTTCCTGGTTGCGATCCGTTTCAGGATGACATGACGAGGCCCGGCGACGAATGTGACCAACGCCGGTTGCGCCGGCCCACGCGCTTACTTGGAAGAGACGTACTTCTCGCGGCGGATCTGTGGAATCGCCAGGCCGGCGGCCTTCAATGCCTCGAAACAGGTGTCGACCATGTCCGGGTTGCCGCACAGATAGGCGATGTCGCGGGCCGGGTCCGGCGCGAACTCGGCCAGATGCTGCTGCACATAGCCCTGGCGCACATCGGGATGCGGATTGGCGGGCAGCTCACGCGAGAAGCAGGGCACGAAGCGGAAATTGGGATGGGCATCGGCAAAGGCACGGAAGTCCTCGCCGTACAGCAGCTCCTGCGGCGTGCGCGCGCCAAACAGCAACACCACTTCGATACCGCGCCCGGCAATCTGCTCGGCCAGCTGCGGCAGCATCGCCCGATACGGGGTCACGCCGGTGCCGGTGGCGATCAGCAGATAGCGCTGGTTGTGGTCGTTGGGCATCAGGCAGAAGCGCCCGAACGGCCCGCTGGCCTGCACATGGCCACCGGCCGGCAGGCCTTCGAACAGGGCCGTGGCCGCGCCGCCGGGCACGTAGCTGACCGCAATCTCGACCGCCTCGCCCGGCCCCAGCCGGTGGTCGTGAATGGTCGCCAGCGAGTAGCTGCGCTTGGTGGCCGTGCCATCGGCGTACTGGAAATGGACCTGGATGAACTGGCCGGGGATGAAATCCAGCGGCTGGCCATCGTCACGCAGGAAGACGTAGTGCCCAACGCTGGGCGCCAACATGCGGCGCTCCACGAGCTTCAACGGAAAAAGGACGATGGCCAAGGCGTGGGTGATGGAACAGTCTGGTGCCGGGAGCTTCCCAGCGGGCCGCCTATAATAAGCGCTCATTTCCCCCAGGCGCCCCCGCTGGCGTCGCAAGGTTGATTCGTGTCCCCAGCCGTGGTTTCCGCGAACGCTCCTGCGCTCGCCATCTCCGACCTGCGCAAGGTTTACGACAATGGCGTGCAGGCGCTCAAAGGCGTCTCGCTCGAGGTCGCTCCCGGCGACTTCTTCGCCCTGCTCGGTCCCAATGGCGCGGGCAAGTCGACCTTGATCGGCATTGTCAGCTCGCTGGTCAACATGAGCGCCGGCCAGGTGCAGGTGTTTGGCGTGGATCTGGCGCGCCACCGCGACGACGCCCTGCGCCTGATCGGCCTGGTGCCGCAGGAAATCAATTTCAACATGTTCGAGAAGCCGCTCGACATCCTGGTCAACTACGCCGGCTTCTACGGGGTGCCGCGCGCCGAGGCGCTGGTCCGCGCCGAGGAAGAGCTCAAGCGTGCGCAGCTGTGGGACAAGGCGCAGATGATGAGTCGCACCCTGTCCGGCGGCATGAAGCGCCGGCTGATGATCGCCCGCGCCATGATGACCCGCCCGCGCCTGCTGATCCTGGATGAGCCCACCGCTGGCGTGGATATCGAAATCCGCCGCGGCATGTGGAAGACGCTCAAGGACATCAACGCCGCCGGCACCACCATCATCCTGACCACGCACTACCTGGAAGAAGCCGAGAGTCTGTGCCGCAACCTGGCCATCATCGACCACGGCACGATTGTCGAGCAGGGTCCGATGCGCAGCCTGCTGGCCAAGCTCGACGTGGAAGGCTTTTTGTTCGACATCGACGGCGACCTGCCGGCGCAGCTGCCGGCCATTGAAGGCGCGGTGCTGCTGGCGCAGGACCCGCACACCCTGGATCTGGACATGCCGCGTGCGATGGATCTGAACCGGGTATTCGACGCGCTCAACCAGGCCGGCATCCGCGTGCGCTCCATGCGCACCAAGAGCAACCGGCTGGAAGAGCTGTTCGTGCGCATGACCGGCAATGGCGAAGCCAACAAGGAGAAGGCGGCATGAACGTCGTGGCCGAACCCACCATCGCCCGCCGCAACCTGATTGCGCTGGGCACGATCGTCCGTCGCGAGGTCGCACGCATCCTGCGCATCTGGGGTCAGACCCTGGTGCCGCCGGCGATCACCATGACCCTGTACTTCCTGATCTTCGGTGGCCTGATCGGCTCGCAGATCCGCAGCATGGGCGGCTATTCGTACATGCAGTTCATCGTGCCGGGCCTGGTGATGATGAGCGTGATCCAGAACAGCTACGGCAACATTTCCTCCAGCTTCTTCGGCGCCAAGTTCGGCCGCCACGTGGAAGAGCTGCTGGTCAGCCCGATGCCCAACTGGGTGATCCTGTGGGGCTATGTGGCCGGCGCGGTGCTGCGCGGGGTCATGGTCGGCGTGATCGTGTTGATCATCGCCCTGTGCTTCACCCATGTGAGCGTGCCGCATCCGTTCGTCACCCTGACCACGGTGCTACTGGGCGCCACCATCTTCTCGCTGGCCGGCTTCATCAACGCGGTGTACGCCAAGAAGTTTGACGACGTGGCGATCGTGCCGACTTTCATCCTGACTCCGCTGACCTACCTGGGCGGCGTGTTCTATTCGGTCACCCTGCTGCCGGGTTGGGCGCAGACCATGACCCACGCCAATCCGATCTTCTACATGGTCAATGCCTTCCGTTACGGCCTGCTGGGTAGCAGCGATGTGCCGCTGTGGGTGGCTTATGCGCTGATGCTGGGCTTTGTGGTCGCGTTGAGTGCGCTGGCCCTGTGGCTGCTCAAGCGCGGTACCGGTCTGCGCAGCTGACATGCGTCTGCTCGTCCTCGGCGCCGGCGGCACCGGCGGCTACTTTGGCGGCCGCCTGGCGCAGGCCGGTTATGACGTGACCTTTCTGGTGCGCGAGCCGCGCCAGCAGCAACTGCAACAAGACGGCCTGCGCATCATCAGTCCGCTGGGCGACACCCATCTGCAGGTGGCCGCGATCACCGCGCAGCAACTGCAGACCCTGAGCGGGCAGCGCCCGTTTGATCTGGTGCTGCTCAGCTGCAAGGCCTACGACCTGACCAGCTCGATCGATGCCATCGCACCGGCCGTGGTCGAAGGTGCCGATGTGCTGCCGATCCTCAACGGTCTGCTGCATTACGACGCGCTGGACGCACGCTTTGGTCGCGAGCTGGTGATTGGCGGGCTGTGTTTCATCAGCGCGGCCAAGGGCGAGCATGGCGAAATTTTGCACCTGGGCAAGCCGGCCTCGCTCACCTACGGCGAGCGCGAAGGCGGCGATCCGCGCCCGCGTCTGCGCTCGTTTGCCAAGGCCTGTTCGGCGGCCGGACTGGATCATCTGCTCACGCCGGATATCGCCAGCGAGCAGTGGATCAAATACAGCTTCCTCACTGCGCTGGCGGCCGGCACCTGCCTGATGCGCGCGCCAGTTGGCCGCATCGTCGCGGGCGAGCGTGGCGCCGGATTCCTCGGTGCGCTCTATGCCGAATGCACGGCGGTGGCGCAGGCCAGCGGCCAGCCCATTCCCAAGACCTCGCAAATCACCGCGCTGGCCACGCTGCAGCAGTTCGGCTCTCCGCTGAAGGCGTCGATGCTGCGCGATCTGGAAAACGGCCAGCCGGTGGAAGCGGCGCACATCGTCGGCGACATGGTCCACCGGGCCAAGCGTTTTGGCTTGCAGGTGCCGCTGCTCAAGGCGGCGTGGGTGCATCTGCAGGCGTACGAGGCAGGTCGCCAGCATTAGCCGACCGGCAGGTCGGCCAAGCCATCAAGGTGTCGGCAGGCGGAAGAATTCGCGCGCATTGCGCGTGGTGGTCTCCGCCGTCACCGCTACTTCCTCACCGCGATCGCGTGCCAGTTCTTCGACGATATGTGCCAGGTACATCGGCTCGTTGCGTCGATGCGAAGGCTGCGGCCGCACCGTACGCGGCAGCAGATAGGGCGCGTCGGTTTCAATCAGCAGCCGGTGCGCCGGAATGTGCTTGACCAGTTCGCGCAGGTGCAGGCCACGGCGCTCATCGCACAACCAGCCGGTGATGCCCACGTACCAGTCCTGGTCCAGGTAATCGAACAACTCCTCGCGGCTGCCGGTAAAGCAATGCACCACGGCAGGGCCGAGCTGGCCGTCGAAGTTCTTCATCATCGCCATGAAGTCCTCATGCGCATCGCGCTGGTGCAGGAACAGCGGCTTGCCATTTTCGGCAGCCAGTTGCAGCTGGCGCTCGAACGCGCGCCGCTGCGCCGGCCGTGGCGAGAAATCGCGGAAGTAGTCCAGCCCGCATTCGCCCACCGCCACCACTTCGGCGTGGGCGTGCAGGGCACGCATCTCGGCGTCGCACTCGTCGGTGTACTCGATGGCGTGGTGCGGATGCACGCCGGCGGTAGCGAACAACTCGCCGGGATGCGCCTGCGCCAGGGCCAGCGCCTGCGGCGAGTGTTCGCGGCTGGCACCGGTGATCACCATCTGCACCACGCCCTGCGCGCGTGCGCGCTCCAGCACGGCGTTGCGGTCGTGGTCAAAACTCTCGTGGGTCAGGTTGGCGCCGATATCGATCAGGTGCATGTCGCAAGCCGCAGCAGTTTCCGGCGCGCATTGTAAGCGGGCGGCGGCGGCCAGCCGTTATCCTTGACGCATGTCCTTGCCTGTCTTTCCCATCACCGAGCTGCTGCCGCAGATCCGCCAGAGCCTGGCCGAGCATCCGCGGCTGGTGCTGGAAGCACCGCCGGGCGCCGGCAAGACCACCCAGGTGCCGCTGGCCCTGCTGGATGAAAGCTGGATGAAGGGTCGCCGTCTGATCATGCTGGAGCCACGCCGGGTCGCGGCGCGCGCAGCCGCCGGCTACATGGCGCGCCTGCTCGGCGAAGCGCCTGGCGAGACAGTGGGCTATCGCATCCGCTTCGAGAGCAAGGTCTCCGCGCGCACGCGCATCGAAGTGGTGACCGAAGGCATCCTGACCCGGATGATTCAGGACGATCCGCTGCTGGATGGCGTGGCGGCGATCCTGTTCGACGAATTCCACGAGCGTCATTTGGCTGCGGATCTGGGCCTGGCGCTGGCGCTGGATGTGCAGGCGCAACTGCGCGCGGATCTGCGCATCCTGGTGATGTCGGCCACCTTGGATGGCGAGCGTCTGGCGCGTTTCCTGGATGCACCGCGACTGAGCAGCGAAGGCCGCAGTTATCCGGTCAGCGTGCAGCACTTCCCGGCGCGACGCGAGGAAAGCGACGAGGTGCAGGCCCGCCGCGCCATCGAGCAGGCGCTGACTGCACATGAAGGCGATGTGCTGGTGTTCCTGCCCGGTCAGCGCGAGATCCAGCGCCTGGACGCGATGCTGGCGCAGTCGCCGATCATCGATCAGCAGCAGGTAGTCGTGCTCGCGCTGCATGGCGAACTGCCGGTAGAGAAGCAGGCCGAAGCCCTGCAGCCAGATCCGCAAGGTCGCCGCCGCGTGGTGCTGGCCACCAACGTGGCCGAGTCCTCGGTGACCTTGCCGGGCGTGCGCGTGGTGATCGACAGCGGTCTGGCACGCGAACCGCGCTACGACCCCAACAGTGGCTTCGCGCGGCTGGAGTCGGTGGCGATTTCGCAGGCCTCGGCCGATCAGCGTGCTGGTCGTGCCGGTCGTGTGGCTGAGGGCTGGGCCTATCGATTGTGGCCGCAGTCGCAACGGTTGGAACCACAGCGCCGCGCGGAAATGGCACAGGTGGAACTGGCGGCGCTGGCGTTGGAACTGGCGGCCTGGGGCAGTGACCAACTGCGCTTTGTCGACGCGCCGCCCCTGGGCGCGATGGCCGCGGCGCGTGAGCTGTTGCAACGACTCGGCGCGCTGGAAGGCGGCACCATCACCGCACTCGGCAAACGCATGCTGGCGCTGGGCACGCATCCGCGCCTGGCGGCGATGTTGCTGAGTGCGCCCGCCGGCCCCACGCGTGCGATTGCCTGTGATCTGGCCGCGCTGGTGGAAGCACGTGATCCACTGCGCAGCGGTGGTGATGCGCTGGCCGCACGTTGGCGCGCCCTGGCCGCGTTCCGGAACGGACGCGCGCCGGCCGAAGCGCACCGTTCCGCGTTGGCCGCCATCGACGCCGCAGCCAAGCAATGGCGGCGACGCCTGCGCGAGGATGCCGTGCCGCCGGCTGACAGTCCGGCCCACGTGCTCGGCGATCTGCTGGCGCATGCCTACCCGGATCGCATTGGCTACCAGCATCCCAGCGATCCGCGTCGCTACGCCCTGGCCAATGGCCGCATGGCGCAGCTTTTCCATGACACCGCCTTGTTCGGCGAGCCGTGGATCGTCGCCAGCGAACTGCGGCATGAGGCCAAGGACGCGTTGATCCAGCGCGGCGCGCCGGTGGATGAGGCGTTCCTGCGCCGCGAGTTTCCACAGCGTTTCGTCACCGAAGACATGGTGCGCTGGGATGCCGGCAAGCGCGCGCTGGTGGCGCAACGCGAAACCCGCTTTGATCAGATCGTTCTGGATGCACGGCCGGCCGGGCGTGTGGATCCGGAACGCGCCGCCGATGCATTGACCCGTAGCCGAGCTTGGCCTGGACGTATTGCCCTGGAGTGAGTCTTCCACGCAATGGCGCGAACGCGTGCGCTGCCTGCGTGAGTGGATGCCGGATCTGGGCTTGCCGGATCTCTCCGACGAGGCCTTGCTGGCATCGCTGTCGAGCTGGTTGCGGCCCGCCTTCGTCGGCAAGACGCGCTTGGAGGCGCTGAGCGAAAACGAGCTGGCCGATGCCTTGCGCGGCCAGCTCGACTGGTCTTTGCGACAACGCGTGGACCAGCTCGCACCCACGCGCATCAACGTGCCCTCGGGCATGGAACGGCGCATCGACTACGCGCACGGCCAGCCGCCGGTGCTGGCCGTCAAATTGCAGGAACTGTTCGGCCTGGCGGAAACCCCGCGCATTGCTGACGGTCGCGTGCCGCTGACCCTGCATCTGCTTTCACCGGGCGGACGGCCGCTGCAGGTGACCCAGGATCTGCGTGGCTTCTGGGAGCGCACCTATCCGGAGGTCAAGAAGGAAATGAAAGGCCGCTATCCCAAGCATCCCTGGCCCGAAGATCCCTGGACCGCACAAGCCACCCATCGCGCCAAGCCGCGTGGCACCTAGTCGCGCAGCGCCCCCATCCCGCTGCGCGCCGTTCAGCGAGCGGCCGGCCCGAAGCGGGTCCGCTAACGCGCCGTAAACATCGGGCGCGGGAGACTGCACGAGTCGACCCCACTCGAGACATCCCACGATGAGCAAGCTCACCATCATCACCGACCGCGCGCTGGACCTGGTCAACCAGGCGGGCAGCGGTATCGTCAGTGCAGGACAAAGCCTGAAGCATGCCGTGCCCGAGGCCGGCAAGCTGCTGCAGACCGGCGCCGCGCTGGGCGTGGCCAAGACCGGCGCCAAGACCGCGATGACCTTTGTCCGTCGCAATCCGGTCATCGCCGTGGCCGCCGCCGCTGGCGTGGGCCTGCTGGCCTTCGCCGCTTACCGCAAGCGCAAGCGCGATGCTGCCAACGCACCGGTGGAAGGCAAGTCGCGTCGTATCGAAGCGCGCAAGGTCAACGGTACCGGCCGCGCCGGACGTGCACGTACCACTGCGCGCAAGGCGACGAGCGAGTCCGCTTCGCCTTGAGTCGAATCAACGGCTGACGCCGAAGAAGGCTGTGTTGTTGTAGGAGGGGCTTGACCAGACATTCGTCTGTTGAAAACCAGCCCCGAAGCTCGGATAGGTTCAGAGCTTCGGGGCTGAAGCCCCTCCTACATTCTCGTCATGCTTTTGCATGACCAGCGGACCGATTAGGTCGCCGACACTTCGCGCCACTGGCCGGGCGCCAGATCATCCAATCTCACCGACCCCATCGCCACCCGCACCAAGCGCAGCGTCGGCAAGCCCACTGCGGCGGTCATGCGACGCACTTGCCGATTGCGGCCTTCGCTGATGGTCAGCTCCAGCCAACTGTCCGCCACCGTCTTGCGAAAGCGCACCGGCGGATCGCGCGGCCACAGGCTTGGCGCGGTGTCCAATGTACGCGCACGCGCCGGCCGGGTCGGCCCGTCATTCAACACCACGCCCGAACGCAGCATCGCGAGTTGCTCAGGTGTCGGCGTACCTTCCACCTGCACCCAGTAGGTCTTCTCCTGCTTGTGCCGTGGATCAGTCAGGCGATGCGCCAGCGCGCCATCGTCAGTCAGCAGCAGCAGGCCTTCGCTGTCGTAATCCAGGCGGCCGGCGGCGTAGACACGCGGCGGCAAGCCAAACTCGGCCAGGGTGCGACGCGCCGGTTCACTGCGATCGGTGAACTGGCACAGCACATTGAACGGCTTGTTGAAGGCAATCAGCATCGGTGTGGGAGATCAAGCGCCGCGCGGCCATGGCACGCGCGGCGCGTCTTGCTTGGTCGTGGTGATCAGGGTTTCACGAAGCGCAGCGTCATCCGATCACTCTCGCCGATCGCCTGGTACTTGGCGTCGTCCTTGGCATCGTGCTGGTTGGTCGGCGGCAGCGTCCACACACCGTTCGGATGATCCTTGGTGTCGCGCGCATTGGCGTTGACCTCGCTCTGCCCATCCAGCTTGAAGCCAGCCGCTTCAGCCAGCGCAATCACCTGCGCCTGGCCGACATAGCCGGTGTCGTCATCAGCCGGCACATCCTTGGCCGCGCGGTGTTCGACCACGCCCAGCACGCCGCCGGACTTGAGCACGTTGTAGAAGCCCTTGAACATGCCCTCAGCCTGTCCGGCCTTGCGCCAGTTGTGCACGTTGCGGAAGGTCAGCACCAGATCCGCCGAACCCGGCGCGCCAAAGCTCGGAGCGCTCGGCGCGTAGGGCGCCAGCTGCACCTTGTCGAACTGCGCCGGTGCGGCTTCGTACTTCTTCTTCAGCGAATCAAAGCTGCGCTGCTGGTAATCGCGGCTGCCACCGGCCGGCACTGCGGCCGGATCCACCACAGCGGCGATGTAGGTGCCATGTTCACGCAGATACGGCGCCAGGATTTCCGAGTACCAGCCACCGCCCGGGGTGATCTCGATCACCGTCTGGTCCGGCTTTAGCTGGAAGAACGCAAGCGTCTCGCGTGGGTGGCGGTACTTGTCGCGCAGCACATTGGCCGGCGTGCGCGTGCTGGCGGCGATGGCCTGATCCAGGGCGGCATCGGCGGCGGGGGCATGGTCGGCATGAGCAGCGTTCTGCGCCATCGCCAGCGCGGGAGTACCCATTGCAGCGAGCATGACTAAAGACAGGGTGCGGAAGTTCATGTTGCGTCTCCACGGGAAGTGGCGCGAGCCTAGCACGCAGTCGGTCATGGGCGTGGCCTGCCTTGCCAGCCGCGCGCGTTGTCCTTCAGGAACCGGAGAAATTCCCCATGTCGATGTACCGCACCACGCGGCTGGCCGCGAGCCTGCTGTTGATCTTTCCCTTGTACGCGCATGCCCAGGCCGCCGGTTATGGCGATGACTTCGGCATGGGCATGGGCAATATGCCCAGCGTGGCCAAGATGAGCGACGGCGACGCCAGCTGCGAACAGCTGTACGCCGAATCCGAGCAGTTGCAGAAAGAAATCGCCGCGCTGCCCAAGCCGGAAGATCCCATGGCGATCAGCCAGAAGATGACCGACGACATCATGAGCTCGCAACGCAAGGCGGTGCAGGGTGCGCGTGCCAAAAGTTTCGCCAGCAGCGTGTTGAGCATGGTGCCCGGCGTCGGCGGCCTGGCCGCGTCGGCGCTGTCGCCAGGCATGGGTTCGATGCCGGACACCAGCAAGGACATGCAGAAACACATGAAGGCCTTGCAGGAAAGCACCGCCGCCAATATGGCGATCTACCACCGCCAGGCGCGCCAGCAACATGTCACCGATCTGTTCCTGGATCGCAGCTGCAAGGTTTCGCAACTCAAGCCTGATGCGCTGGCGCGTGCACGCGTGGAGTTTTCGCCCGGGGGCGCGGCGGCTTCGGCGGCAACGGCCACGCCTTCGACCGCAAGTTCGCTGTCATCTGATGCAACGCTGCAAGTGCCCGCCGCCGCAGCAGCAGATGCGCAGCCTTCAACCGACGCTGCCGCCGGTACGACGCCCTAGCGCGAAGGCGTCGTCGGCGCCGCCTCGTGATCCACCGGCAGCTCCACGTCCATCAAGGTGGGGTCGTCCGGATCCGGATGTATCTTGAAACCCAGGTGCTCGCACATCGCCAGCATGGTGCGGTTGTCGCGCAGCACCTGGCCTTCGACGGTCTTCAGGCCCAGCCAGCGTGCGTACTCGATCATGATGCTCATCAGCCGCCAGCCGATGCCATGGCCCTTCAGATCCGAGCGCACCAGGATGCCGTACTCGCCGCGATCGTAATTGGCGTCCGCATGCAGGCGCACCGCGCCCAGCATATGGCCTTGCTCCGGATGCAGCGCCACCAGCGCCATCGAGCGCGCATAGTCGATCTGGGTCAGGCGGGCGATGAACTCGTGGCTGAAATGGCGCACCGACTGGAAGAAGCGCAGGCGCAAATCCTCATCGGTCACATGGGTGAAGAACTCGCGGAACATCGCATCGTCTTCCGGTCGCACCGGCCGCACAAACGCCGTGCTGCCATCGGCCAGCTCCAGCGTGCGCTCCCATTCCTTGGGATACGGGAAGATCGCAAAGCGCGGATGACCACGGCCCTTGTGCAGTTGCCGGCCCGGCGCCACCGCAATACGCGCGTCCACCGCGATCACGCCGGCAGCATCGGCCAGCAGCGGATTGATATCCAGCTGGCGCACCTCCGGCAGATCCGCCGCCAGCTGCGCCAGCTTCATCAGCACCAGCGCAATGGCGCCTTCATCGGCGGCGGGTACATCGCTATAGCCCTTGAGTACGCGCGAGACGCGCGTGCGCGCAATCAGTTCATGCGCCAGCCGCAGGTCCAACGGCGGCAACGCCAACGCGCCATCATTGATCACGTCCACCGCCGTGCCGCCGCGACCGAACACCAGCACCGGGCCGAACACCGCGTCATCGGCGATACCGGCAATCAACTCGCGCGCCTTGGGCCGCACGATGGTCGGCTGCACCACCAATCCACTGATACGCGCCTGTGGTCGCGCCGCGCGTGCGCGTTGCAGGATGCCCAGCGCGGCTTCGCGCACGGCGGTCTCGCTACCCAGATTCAAACGCACGCCATCGACTTCGGACTTGTGCGGAATGTCGGGCGAGAGAATCTTCAACACCACCGTCTGGCCCTGCGCCAGCATCGGCGCGGCCAATTGCACCGCCTGCTCGGCGTCGCGCGCATGTTGCAGTGGCGCCATCGGAATGCCATAGGCGGCCAGCAGGCTCGCGGTATCCAGCGGGTCCAGCCAACGTCGGCCTTCGCGGATGGCGCGATCCACCAGCGCGCGCGCAGCGGCGGCATCGACGATGAAATCCTCCGGCAGGCTGGGCGGCGTCTCCATCAACGCCGCTTGCGCCTCGCGATAACGCACCAGATGCATGAAGCCGTTGACCGCGTCGGATTCGGTCGGATAGTTGGGAATGCGCGCCTGATCCAATACCTCGGCGGCAGCCGGATCGTGGCCCAACCAGACCGCGAACACCGGCTTGTGCCGCGGCGACTGCGCGCGCTTGCGCAAGACCTGGGTCAAGGCGTCGGCGGTTTCCACCGCCGATGACAATACCGTCGGCACGTTGACCGCCAGCAGCGCATCGTTGGCCGGATCATCCAGCAGCGCTTCAATCGTGCCGGCATAGCGTTCGGCATCGATATCGGTGACCAGATCCACGGGATTGGTGCGCGACCAGCCGGCCGGCAGCATGGCATCCAGGCGATCCCGCGTGGCTTCGGACAACTCCGCCACGGTGCCGCCCAGATCACGCAGCCGGTCCACCGACAGCGCACCCACGCCGCCGCCATTGGTCAGGATCGCCAGGCGCCGGCCGGGGAATGCGCGCAGACGTCCCAATGTTTCGGCGGCGGAGAACAGTTCATCCAGCGAGCGCACCTGCAACAGACCAGCGCGGCGGAAAGCGGCGTCGTAAATCGCGCGTGAGTCGGCCAGGTGTTGCGCATGCGTGGCATCGGCGGCCGAATCCAGCGCCAGTGCGCGCCCAGACTTCACCACCACCACTGGCTTGGTACGCGCCGCCGCGCGTGCGGCCGACATGAACTTGCGCGCATCGCGGATCGCCTCAACGTACAACAGGATCGCGCGGGTGCGGTGATCGGTGGCGAAGTAGTCCAGCAAGTCGGCGAAGTCCACGTCCAGCGCATCGCCCAGCGAGACGACCGCCGAGAAGCCGACCGAGCGGCCCATGCTCCATTCCACCAGTCCGCCGGAGATCGCGCCCGATTGCGAAATCAACGCGAGATCGCCGGCCTTGGGGAAGCGACTGGCCAGGCTGGCATTCAAGCGCACATGCGGGGCGATCACGCCCAGGCAGTTGGGGCCCAACACGCGCAGGCCTTTCTCGCGCGCCACCGCTTCCAGTTGGGCGGCGGGAGAATCCGGCCCTTCCCCCATCGCCACCGTCAGCACCGCCACCGCGCCGGCGCCGCGCTCGGCGGCTTCGCGCGCCACCGCCGGCACCGTGGCCGGTGGGGTGGCAATCACCACCAGGTCCGGCTTCCACGGCAGATCACGCAGGCGCTTGACCGTGGTGACGCCGGGCATGGGCTGTACATGCAAGTTGACCAACGCCACCGGTCCGCTGAAACCACCGTCGATCAGGTTGTTGATCACCGCGCGCCCGACCGAGCGCGGACGCGACTGGCTGCCGACCACCGCAACCGAGGCGGGCCTGAAAATCGAAGACAGGCGATAGGTGCTCATGACGCGGCTAGGATAACGTCCACCCGCGCGGCGCGGCGTTGAGGCAAATCACGCCTCGAAAGTTGATTACCCAGCACCCGTGATCTGCTCCTTCCCCCGCTTGCGGGGGAAGGCTGGCATGGGGGCAGCCGAAGCCCGTAGAGTCACGCCAGCTTCAATGCATCCGTATAGGGCGGCGTGTCGGGGTAGTCGCCGGCCGCCAGCCGCGCCTGCAGATCGCGCCACCATTGCGCATCGAACAAGTGGCCATGGGTCGCGCGCAGGGCCTTGGCCAGCGGCGCCGGCAAGCCGAGGAACTGCGGGAAGCGCTCCGGGAAGACGTCCTTGGGGCCGACATAGAACCATGGCTCGCTGGCCATCTCCTCCTCGTACGTGCTCGCCTTGGGCCAGTCGCGGAACTGGCAGTCGGTGACCAGACACAGCTCGTCGTAGTCGTAGAACACCGCGCGGCCGTGCCGCGACACGCCGAAGTTCTTCAACAACATGTCGCCCGGGAAGATGTTGTTGCGCGCCATGTCGGTGATCGCCTGGCCGTAATCGATGGCCGCCGCACGTGCGGCTTCCTCGGTCTGCTCGCGCAGGTACAGGTTCAGCGGTCGCATGCGTCGCTGCACGTAGCACAGCTGCAGAATCAGATCCTCGCCGTCCTCGATCAGGCTGTTGCGGCAGGTGGTCAGCAGCTCTTCCAGCAGCGCCGCAGAGAAGCGCTTACACGGGAAGCGCAGATAGCGATAGGCCTGGGTATCCAGCAGGCGACCGACGCGATCCAGGTGGAACACCAGGTCGTACTTGGCTTCCACGTCCTGCCGGCTCATCTCCTTGGGATAGGCGAAGCGATCCCGGATCACCTTGAACACCAGTGGATAGCTGGGCAGCGTGAACACCGCCATGACCATGCCTGGCGTGCCCTCGGCCAGCACCAGCTGCTCGCCGGCCTGCGCATTGAAATGATGGAAGAAAGTACGGAAGCGCTCGGTCTTGCCCTGCTTGGCACGGCCCAGCACGGTGTAGATCTCATCGATCGGCTTGCCGGGAAGCAGCGAGCGCAGGAACACCACCGCATCACCGACCGTGGCCAGATCGGCATGGAAGTAGCTGCGCGAGGTGCCAAACAAATGCGCGACATCGCCGCGCCGGGTCAGCACCGCTTCCACCTTCAGTTGGCCGTGGTCGTTGACCAGCGCGATCACGCACGGCGAGAAGCGATGTTCGCCAAACACCCGCCCGACCAGATAGGCGCGGCGTTCGCGATAGAACACGGTGTCGAGCAGCTCGATGGCGCGCACCGGATTCTCGCCCCAGTGCGCCAGATCATCCTGCAGACGGATCGCAATCGACGCCGCGCAGCGCGTGCGGTGCGCGTAGGGCAGGTCGAAGCGGTAGTCGGCCAGCACTCGCATGAAGGTGTCGGTAGGCCGCGCCTCCGACACCGCATAGCTGTGCCGCGCGACCGGATGGGTGATGGCGTCGGTGGGTTCGATGTCCAGGGCGACGAACTCAATCGCCGGATCCACGCCGCGGGTCTTGAAGAAGCGTCGGGTCAGGGTGTTGTAGAAGGTCTTGTACAACTCGCGGTCGATCAGCTCGCCAATCAACAGGTCGTAGTTGTCGCGTACCGCCGACCACAGCGCGCGGTCGTGGGCCTGGCTCAGCAACGCCGACTGCAGGCGCAGCGCGCACTCGGCAATGCATTGGTCGTACAGCTCGATGCGTTCGACCGCATCGGCGCGCGCCGCCGCCCAGTCCTGGGTCTCAAAGCGCAGGCGCGCGCGCTGGGTGACCTCGGCAAAGCGCGCGTGATAATCGGCGAAGGCGTCGCGGATCATCGCCGCCAGGATGCCGGCGCGGATCATCGCTGGCGCCCGGCCTGTTCCAGCAACCAACGACGCACGGTCTGGAATTCCGGATGGCCCAGGCTGCGCTCCGGATAGACCAGGTAATGGGCGAAGTCGACCTGCATGCGCTTGCGCGTCAGCGGCACCAGTCGGCCGGCGCGGATCAGCGGCTCGGCCAGGGTGGCGCGGGCCAGCGCCACGCCCATGCCCTGCGCGGCCGCCTGGTGCAGGGTTTCGGTGTCATCGAAATGGGCCACGTAGCGCTTGGGTGCTTCGCCGCCATGCTCGCCAAACCATTCCTTCCAGCGATCCGAGGGATCGCCCAGCAACGGCAACTTGGCCAGGGAAGCGACATCGCCTTTCAGCTTGCCATGGCGCTTGATGAATTCCGGACTGGCCACCGGCGCAATCCATTCGTGGAAGAGCAACTCCGAGGTCACCCCCGGCCAATGCCCGCCGCCCAGGCGCAGCGCCATGTCCACCGACTCGCGTTCGAAATCGACCACGTGGGTGCTCGATTGCAGGTTCAAGCCCAGCTCCGGATTGGCGGCCAGGAAATCTGACAGGCGCGGCACCAGCCAGGCGGTGGCCATCGATGGAATCAGGCTGAGCGTGATCACGCGATCCCCGCGCGAAGACAAACGCGTGAGTGCATGGCCAATCGCATCCAGCGGCGTGGCCACCGCGTCAAACAAACGCTGCCCCTCCGGCGTGAGCTCGACACCGCGCGGACCGCGCAGCAACAAACGATGGCCCAGCCGATCTTCGAGCAGGCGCATGCGGTGGCTGAGCGCACTGACGGTCAGGTGCATGGCCTCGGCCGCGCGGGTCAGGTTTTTCATCCGCGCGGCGGTGACAAAGGCGTCGATCTGATCCAACGGCAGGCGGCTCATCCGTGCTCCAGGGTGGGTTGAGCCAGGCTCAAGTCTGGCTTGCTCAGCTTTCGCTTTTTGGGAGGCCAGCATGGGACTAACTTGGCAGCCGTTCAAGCCGGAGCCCCCGGCGGCAAGGAGAGACCCATGCGTACCGAGACGAAGTCTTCGTGGTGGCAGCAACTGGGCAGCATCAGCCAGGGAATGCTGTTCCTCGACGGCCATATCACCCAACCCGACAGCGTGTCCGGCCACAGCCACGGCGTGCACGGCAGCCAGCGCACGCATCGTGCCGACCTGCACCGGCGCGCCTTGCAGGTGCTGCAAGCCCGACGCCTGCGCCAGGCCACCGCACTGTCGTTGTTCCGCTAGCCGCACCTCCCCCGGGCGCGGACAAAAAAAACGCCCGGCGATGCCGGGCGTTTTCCTTGTTGCGGCTGCGGCGGGTGCCGGCTCAGAGATGCTTGATGATCTCGTCGGCGAACTCGCTGCACTTCACTTCGGTGGCGCCGTCCATCAGGCGGGCGAAGTCATAGGTCACGCGCTTGCTGGCGATGGCCTTGTTGACGCCTTCGATGATCGCGTCGGCCGCTTCGGTCCAGCCCATGTAGCGCAGCATCATCTCGCCGGACAGGATCACCGAGCCCGGGTTGACCTTGTCCAGGTCGGCGTACTTGGGCGCGGTGCCGTGGGTGGCTTCGAACACGGCATGGCCGGTCACGTAGTTGATGTTGGCGCCCGGCGCGATGCCGATGCCGCCGACCTGCGCGGCCAGTGCGTCGGACAGGTAGTCACCGTTGAGGTTGAGCGTGGCGGAGACGTCGTACTCGCGCGGACGCAGCAGGATCTGCTGCAGGAACGCATCGGCAATGGCGTCCTTGATCACGATGCCGGCGCCCGGCTTGCCTTCCGGAATGACGTGCCAGGGGCCGCCGTCCAGTTCGACCGCGCCAAAGTAATCGCGCGCCACCTGGTAGCCCCAGTCACGGAAGCCACCTTCGGTGAACTTCATGATGTTGCCCTTGTGCACCAGCGTGACCGACTTGCGGCCATTGTCGATGGCGTACTGGATGGCGCTGCGCACCAGGCGCTCGGTGCCCAGGCGGCTGACCGGCTTGATGCCCAGACCCACTTCCACCGACAGGCCACGCTTGGCTTCGCCCACGCCTTCCAGCGCGGCTTCCCATTCGTTGACCTTTTCCTGGGTGCCGAAGCGGATCTTGTTGAAGGCCTGCGGGAATTCCTTGGCCAGGAAGTCCAGCACCTTCTGCGAATCCTCGGTACCACCGGCCCATTCGATGCCGGCGTAGATGTCCTCGGTGTTCTCGCGGAAGATCACCATGTCCACATCGCCCGGCTTCTTGACCGGCGAGGGCACGCCCTCGAACCAGCGCACCGGGCGCAGGCAGACGTACAGATCCAGCATCTGCCGCAGCGCCACGTTGAGCGAGCGGATGCCGCCGCCCACCGGCGTGGTCAGCGGGCCCTTGATCGAGACCAGATAGTCGCGGCACGCCTGCACGGTGGAATCCGGCAGCCAGGTGCCGAACTGGTTGTTGGATTTTTCACCGGCAAACACTTCCAGCCAATGAATCTTGCGCTCACCGCCGTAGGCCTTTTCGACCGCGGCATCGAGCACGCGCACGCTGGCGCGCCAGATATCCGGACCGGTGCCATCGCCTTCGATGAAGGGGATGATCGGCTGGTTCGGCACAGTGAGCTTGCCGCCGGAGATGGTGATCTTCTCACCGCCGGCGGGCGGGGTGAGGACAGGTTCTGCCATGGAACTGCTCCCGGTTGAAGACGCACATCGGGGGATACGCGCCGGTATTGAACAGCAAAGGATGTAGCGGACCCCCATTGTCGCGATTTCTCACCGCTGGGGCAAAGCCGAAAAAAAGGGCGTGGTGCTTTCGCACCACGCCCGAGCTTGCCCACCTGGGTGGGAGAGAGGGAGGAATTACTTGACTTCGATTTCCTGCGACATGCCGGCGGCCTGGCCGTTGACGGTCACATCGACCTTGTACTTGCCGGCCGGCCACGGCGTGGCCTTGGTGAACTCGATGTTGGTGGTACCGGCATCGGCGGCCACCACGGTGGCGGTCTTCTGTCCGGCCACCTGGCCATCCTGATAGGTCAGCTTGGCATCGATGGTGGCATTGGCAGGCACCGCCGCATCGGTCTTCACCGACACGATGATCTTGTCCTTGGGCGTGAACGCCATGGCGGCAACCACCGAGCGGTCAGCCGCCGCCGAGGTGCCCACGGTGACGCTGGTGGTGCTGACTGCAGGCGCCGGTGCCGGTTCGGCAGGCGGCGGGGTCGGGGCAGGCGCAGGCTCGGTTACGACCGGAGCAGCCACCGGTTCTTCTTTCTTCTTGCAGGCGGCCAGCGCCACGGTGCCAGCCAGCGCAATCATCAGGGCGTACGAAATGCGGTTCGTCTTCATGGATGGTTTCCTTGCGAGGAAGCGAGCGGGGAAGCGGATTCGCGAATGGCCGCTATGGCTAGGCGAGGCTGTCCTTGGGCGGCAGCCGGATCACCTGACCGGGGAATACGCGATCAGGGTCATCGATGACATCGCGATTGGCCTCGAAGATCTGCTTCCAGGCATTGGCGTTGCCATAGTGATCCTTGGCAATCTTGGACAAGGTGTCGCCCTTGCCGATGGTGTAACTCTGCTCGCCGACAATCTGCTCGGTACTGTCGACCTTGGCGGAGACGTCGGAGAAATCCGCCTTGGGGACAATCTGCTCGGTCGAATCGACCTTGGCGCTGACGTCTGAAAAATCCGCCTTCTTCTCGTTGCTCATGGACAGCCAACCTTCCGTGCCGGATCGGGGAGGACGGGCTAGCCTTGCATGGCACCTGTTAAGAAACCATGCCGTCTGCGTGAAATCGTGCGTGGAGCTTCAGCAGGGTGATTACTGGCGGTTCTCGCGTAATGCCACGGGCGAGGCCACACCCGGCGAGGCCCGCCAGGGATTGATGTCCAGGCCGCCGCGACGGGTGTAGCGCGCTTCCACCGACAGCCAGCGCGGCTGGCAATGCGTCATGAGATCGCCATAAATGCGCTCGACGCAGTGCTCGTGGAATTCGGCGTGGTTGCGGAAGCTGACCAGGTAGCGCAGCAGTTCGTTGCGGTCGATGCGTGGGCCGGCGTAGCGGATGATCACCGTGGCCCAATCCGGTTGCCCGGTCACCGGACAATTGGACTTGAGCAGGGCCGAGTGCAGGACTTCCTCGACCTGGTCGGTGGGATCGGACAACAGACCTTCGGCACGCGGCGGGCCGTAGTGATCAATCTCCACGTCCAGATCATCCAGCGATTCGCCCTCCGTCTGCTCGGCCATCGGCGGCAGGCCGAACACCACTTCGATGTCGGCGCCGGCACGTGCGGACAGATCCGTGCGCAGGCAATCCAGCACCGCGGTGTCACTGTTGAAGCGGGCATTGTTGAGCGAGTTGAGGAACAGCTTGAACGACTTGGATTCGATCAGGTTGGGCGAGGTGCAAGGCACAGTGAACGTGGCCGTGGCCACGCGCGGCTTGCCACGCGCATCCAGCCAGCTCAGCTCATAGCCATGCCAGCGGTCGTGGCCGATAAAGGGCAAGGTGTCGGCGGTCAGGCCGAGCGAATCGCGCGCGGCCTGACGGGGAATGGGGAACAACAGGCTGGGATCGTAGTGGTCCGGATAGACCACTTCACGGCCGAGCAGGGAATCTTCTGGCGTACTCATGGCGCTAGTTTAATCGGCTCGCCCCGGCCGACCCGGGCAATGTCATGACAAGCATGAATGCCGGTCCTGGGCGACGGCCCCAGCCCGGGTCGTCGCCGGCCACACCGGCGAGCAGCGCTCAGCTGCCGGCGTTCAAGTAATCGAGCGAGACCTGCAGCAGCGCGCGGAAGCCGACATCCAGCGCCTGCTCGTCCAAGAGGAACTTGGGCGAGTGATTGCTGGGCGCGGTGACCGGGTCGATGCCGGCGGACGTGGCGCCGACAAAAAAGAACATCGCCGGTACCTGCTGGCCATACAACGAGAAATCCTCCGAACCCATTTGCAGGGAAGGCTCGATCACGTTGTCCGCGCCCACCGCCGCCTGCAGGCTGGGCAGCATGCGCGCGGTCAGTGCCGGATTGTTGATGGTGGGCGGATTGCCGTCGTGGCTTTCAATGTTCACGTCAGCCTTCGCGCCATGCGCGGCGGCCACGTGGGTAGCGACATTGGTCAGGTCGGCAAAGATGCTCTGGCGCACACCCTCGTCAAAGGTGCGGATGGTGCCCAGCACTTGGACGTCGTCAGGGATGATGTTGTAGCGGATGCCGCCCTTGATCGCGCCAAAGGTCACCACCGCCGGCAGCTTGGAGATGTCGGTGCGGCGACTGACGATGGTCTGTGCGCTGCCGACCAGCTCGGCCATGGCGACGATCGGGTCCACACCACTCCAGGGCCGCGAGCCATGGGTCTGCCGGCCGGTCACCTTGATGCTGAAACGATCCGAGGCGGCCATCAGCGGCCCCTGGCGCACACCGATCTGGCCGACCGGGATGGTTGAGAACACGTGCAGGCCAAACACCGCATCGGGCTTGAAGTCGGCAAACAAGCCCTGCTTGAGCATCATGCCGGCGCCGCCTTCCTCACCGGCCGGCGGGCCTTCCTCGGCCGGCTGGAAGATCAACAGCACTTCACCCGGCAGATCCTTGCGCATGGCCACCAGCGCTTCGGCCACCGCCATCAGAATGCCGGTATGTGCATCGTGGCCGCAGGCATGCATCACGCCCACCGGCTCACCGCGATAGGTCGAGGTGGCCTTGGAGGCGAAGGCCAGGCCGGTCTGTTCGGTGACGGGCAAAGCGTCCATGTCAGCGCGCAAGGCGATGCGCGGGCCTGGCTTGCCGCCTTTGATCACCGCGGTGACGCCGTGATGGGCCACGCCGGTCTTGGGCTGCAGACCGAGCGCGCGCAGATGTTCGGCGACCTTTGCGGCGGTGCGTTCTTCGCGGTTGGACAGTTCCGGATGCGCGTGGAAGTCGCGCCGCCAACTGATCAGCTTGTCGTGCAGGCGTTTTGCGGCGGCGGTGACTTCCGGACGCTGCGCATCGGTCTGCGCCGCGTGGGCGGGCGCCGCCGTCCACATTGCCAACGACAGGGAAACTGCCAAAGCCAGTGAAACACGCATTGCCGACTCCTGGATAAAGACAGCCGGATGCTAGCAGTTGCTAACGCTGGCACGCGCGTGCACAGAAGCCGCGCGGCAATATCTTAGAATTCTCTCTGTTCCAGCGAAGCCACGGCATCCAGGGACGTAACCCAACCCTGGTGGCCCGATGTTTGAAGCAACCCTGCAGATCCTGTGTTGGCTGTTCCTGGCCGGCTTGCTGGCCGGCTTTATCGACGCCATTGCCGGCGGCGGTGGCATGGTGACCATCCCGGCCATGCTGCTGGCGGGCATGCCGCCGTTGCAGGCGCTGGGCACCAACAAGCTGCAATCGTTGTTCGGATCGGCCTCGGCCAGTTGGAGTTATGCGCGGCACGGCCACGTGAATCTGTTGAAGCAATGGCCCATGGCGCTGTGCGCCGCCGGCGGTGCCGTGATCGGCGCGTTGCTGGCCACGCTGATTCCGGCCGACTGGTTGAAGCTGGTGTTGCCGTTCCTGCTGATCGCCATCGCCATCTACTTCGGCCTCAAGCCGAACCTGGGCGCGGTGGATCGGCATCGGCGCATGAGCGAGCGTGCGTTCGCATTCTGCTTCGTGCCGGTGATTGGTTTCTACGACGGCGTGTTCGGCCCGGGCACGGGCTCCTTCCTGATGCTGGGCTTCGTGGCGCTGGCCGGCTATGGCCTGCTCAAGGCCACGGCGCATACCAAGTTCCTCAACTTCGGCTCCAACGTGGGCGCCTTTGCGGTGTTCCTGGTCACCGGCTCGGTGTTATGGAAAGTCGGTCTGGTGATGGGCGCGGGGCAGTTCCTGGGCGCGCAGCTGGGTTCGCGCTTTGCGATGAAGCAGGGCGCACGCGTGATCAAGCCGCTGCTGGTCACGGTGTCGATTGCGCTGGCGGTTCGCCTGTTGGCGGATCCGGCGCATCCGCTGCGGATCTGGCTGGGCCTGTAGGGCAAGCCCGTCTGCTTAGCGGAACACCACCGTGCGGTGACCATTCAACAGGATCCGATGCTCCACATGCCGGCGCACCGCACGCGCCAGCACCAGCGATTCGATGTCGCTGCCCACCCGCACCAGATCCTTGGGCGTCATCGCGTGATCCACGCGGGCGATGTCCTGCTCGATGATCGGGCCCTCGTCCAGATCCGGGGTCACGTAATGGGCAGTGGCGCCGATGATCTTGACCCCGCGCTGGTGAGCCTGGTGGTAAGGCTGCGCGCCTTTGAAGCTGGGCAGGAAGCTGTGGTGGATGTTAATCGCCCGTCCGGCCAACGCCGCGCATAGATCATGCGAGAGGATCTGCATGTAGCGCGCCAACACCACCAGGTCGATGCGCTCGCGCTGGATCAGCTCCAGCAGCGCGGCCTCCTGCACCGGGCGGGTGGCGTTGTCCACCGGCAGGTGATGGAAGGGCACGCCATAGGACGCAGCGAGGGCGGCAAAGTCGGTGTGATTGGACGCCACCGCCGCGATGTCCACCGGCAGCTGCCGGCTGTGCGCGCGGAACAGCAGGTCGTTGAGGCAATGGCCTTGCTTGCTGACCAGCACCAGCAGGCGCGCGCGCTGGCGCGCATCGTGGATCTGCCAGTCCATGGCATAGGCCTGGCCCAGCTCGGCAAAACGCGCCTGCAATCCGCTCAGCGCCGCGCGATGGGGCATGTCGAAATGCACGCGCAGGAAGAAGCGACCGGTTTCCTCATCGCCAAACTGCTGCGCATCGACGATGTTGCAGTCCGATTCGAACAGCAAGCCGGTGACGCGATAGACGATGCCCGTGCGATCCGGGCAGGACAGGGTGAGGATGTGTTCGTGGCGCATGGCCGCAGGGTCGGGGGAAAGGACGCGCCAGTCTAGAGCGTGTGCGGCGCGAGTGGGCCGAAGCGGGCGGCGTAGATCTCCACCACCCAGTCGACAAACACCCGCACCCGCGGCGACAACTGCCGATGCTGCGGATACAGCACCGACACCGGCAGCCCAGGTGCCGGCCAGTCGGCCAGCACCTGCACCAGCACGCCGCTGCGCAACTGCTCCTCCACCCGGAAGCGCGGCAGCTGCACCAGCCCGCAGCCCTGCAAGGCGCAGGCGACGTAGCACTCGGCATCGTTGACCCGCATCCAGCCGCCGGGCTGGTAGCTGCGGACTTCGCCGTCGACGATCAGTTCGAATGGATAGGCGCGATCTTCCTGGCTGGCGAAGAAGCCCACCGCGTGATGCTGCGCCAACTCGTCCGGGTGACGTGGCACACCGTGTTCGCGCAGATACTCCGGGCTGGCGCAAATGACCTCCGGCAGCACGGTCAGGCGGCGCGCCACCAGGCTGGAGTCGCGCAGCTGACCAGCGCGTACCACGCAATCAATCCCTTCGCGAACCAGATCCACCAGCCGGTCGCCGCTGCTGATCACCAACTCGATGTCCGGATAGCGCCGATGGAAATCGCCGATGTTCGGCAGGATCACGCGGGTGGCGTGGCTGCCGTGCAGGTCCAGGCGCAGGCTGCCGCGCGGACGCGCGCCGGGATCCAGCGCGGCTTCGGCGTCATCGAGTTCGGCCAGCACCGCCATGCAGCGCTGGTAATAGGCCTGGCCATCCGCAGTAGGGCGCACGTGGCGGGTGGTGCGTTCGAGCAGGCGCGTGCCCAGCCGGGCTTCCAGCTGCTGGATGGCGTGGCTGGCGGTGGCGCGGGGCAGGTTCAGTTCGGCCGCCGCACGGGTAAAGCTACCCAACTCGACGACGCGACCAAACAAACGCAGGGTTTCCAGGCGGTCCATGCCGCTATTGTTGTCGCCGATTGAACAGTCTTGGCAAGTGCAAAGACTTTTTCCTCACCCCGCCGAGGTCGACACTGGGCTCCACCCAACCCCACAAACCCCGGAGCTCCCCATGTCCAGTGTCAGCGTCCTTCCCACCGCCTCCCCGCAGCAGGACACCCCACGCGTGGCCCTGATCACCGGCGCCTCGCGCGGCATCGGCGCAGCCATTGCCAAGCGTTTGTCGGCAGACGGCTTTGCGGTGGTGATCAACTATGCGGGCAACCAGGAGCGCGCCGAGGCGCTGGCGGCCGAATTGCAAAGCGCCGGCCGCGCGGCGCTGCCGGTGCAGGCCGACGTGGCCGAGCCGGATGACGTGCGCCGGTTGTTTGCTACCACCCGCGAACACTTTGGCCGGCTCGACGTGGTCATCAACAGCGCCGGGGTGATGCCGTACGCACCGATTGCAGTGGATCAGATCGAGGCCTTCGATCAGGTCATCCGCACCAACCTGCGCGGCAGTTTCCTGGTGCTGGGCGAGGCGGCGGCGCAGCTGGGCGAAGGCGGCCGCATCATCGCCTTCTCCACCAGCGTGATTGCTGCGGCCTTCCCCAGTTACGGTCCCTACATCGCGTCCAAGGCGGGCGTGGAAGGGCTGGTGCGGGTGCTGGCCAATGAACTGCGCGGCCGCGGCATCACCGTCAACGCGATTGCGCCGGGTCCGGTGGGCACGGATCTGTTCTTCCATGGCAAGACCGAAGAACAGATCCAGCGCATCGCCAAGATGCCGCCGCTGGAGCGCCTGGGCACGCCGGAGGAAATCGCCGCCGTGGCCAGCTTTCTTGCGGGCCCGGATGGCGGCTGGATCAATGCGCAAATCCTGCGCGCCAACGGCGGCTTTGCCTGATTGATGGGCCGCTTACTGCGGCCACGCGACGATCTGCGCACCGCCGCCATCGGCCTTGGCCATGTCCTGCACGCGCTGCTCAATCATGTCGCGTGAGGCATTGCAGAACATGCCGGCCGACTGCATGCCGCCAAAGTGCTTGTACTCGGCGGTGAAGCAGAAGGTCTCGCCGGCAAACACCGCGCTGTTGGGATAGCAGGTGGCGGGCTTGAGCTCGTACCACTTGCCCGGATTGGCCGACTGCACCGATTGCAGGAAGTGCGCCAGCGTCGCCGCCAGCCGCGCGGGCTCGGTGCCGGGATCGGATTGCGCCTGGGCCGGTGCGCGCCAACTGCTGGCGGTGGGTTTGGTACGCGAGACGAAGGCCGCGCAGTAGAGCGCATTGGCTTGGCCCGCGGCGGCGGCTGGGGTGTGCGCGGCAGCGGCACCCGTGGGTGATGTGGCCGGCGCGACGCTGGCTTGCGGAACGCTCGCAGGCGACGGACTCACTGCCGGGGCAACCAGCTCAGGCCGCCATGCGATCTCCTTGTAGTCCTGGTTGAAGCCATCCAGCAATCGGCGTTGATCGACCAGCGACTTGTCAGCCTCGGCGCGGGTGTCAAAGGGCACGCAGTTGGGATTGGGATCGACCACGCCCTGCGCCAAGGCCACCTCCTTGAAATCCTTGGCGTAGGCCAGCGCACGCGTATACATCCCCGCGGGCTCCGCGCTCGGCACCTCGATTGCAAATACCTGGCTGGCAAGCGCGCGGCTGCGTGCCACTCGCCCCGGCACATCGGTCTGCACGGCGCTGCAGGTGAAGTAGCGGGTGATCTGCGCGGGTGCGGCTGCTTCGCTGGCCGGATCCCAGGGCGCCGGCGTCCATGGCACTTCGCGCCAATCGCCGAGCTTGACGAAGTACATGCGCTTGTCCCAGATCGCACGATGCTGCTCGCGCGAGGCTTCGATCTCGGCGCGGGTTGCGGCGTACTCGCAGAGCTTGGTGCCGGCCCCACCCAGCGCATTGACCTGGGTGAGGAACTCGCCGGCGATCGCGTTCAAGCGCTGGAAGCCGCCCGGGTCATCGCTGCGGAAGCGGAAAGCAAAGATCGGCGAGGCCCAGATCTTGGCCTGCGCCGAACCGGTATCGGTGACGTTGCAATAGGCAAAGCCATCCTGCGTGGCCACAGCGGCTTGCGCGCGCGCAGCCGCTGGCGTCAACAGACAGGCAAGACAGGCAGCGGCCAACACCGCGAGATGTTTCATCGAGCGATTCCCCTGGCAGATACGAATGTGTCGGCGCCACGGCGCCGTTCCCCGCTGCCGACACTAGCCGCTCGCGGGCGGTCGCGCCAGTCGACCCGGGTCGAGCGACAGCGTCATCGAATCGCGCTATGGTGCGGCCCATCGATCCAGGGAGACGCAGTCCATGCGGGAGCTTTCGGGAAAGACCATCATCGTCGCCGCGATTGTGGGCGCAGCAGTACTCGGCCTGGCCGCCTGCAGCGGTGCGGGCGCGCGCAAAACCGCGCAGTGCGATGACAGCCAACTGGGCTGGGCCATCGGCCAGCCAGGCGACGAGGCCAACCTGGCGCGCCTGTGGAAGGAAAGCGGCGCCGGCCTGATGAACCCCATCGCCCCCACCACCGTGGTCAAGCGCGACAGCCGACCGGATCGCCTGCGGGTGTACCTGGATAAGGACAACCTGATCACCGCCGCGCGCTGCGAGTAGCAATGCGCGCTTGTTGGACCTGCGGCGGCACTGCGCACGCAGGCGGCAGCGGAAAGTTTCCTCAGCGAATGAAGGAGCAGGCCATGAGAACGCGTCGTTTCGTAGCTTCGTTGCTTGCCGGATTGCTATTGCTGCCACCGCTGGCCGAAGCCTGCACGCGAGTGGTCTACCTGGGCGACGACGACGATGTGATCACTGCCCGCTCGATGGACTGGAAGGTGGATGTGGCCACCAACCTGTGGATCTTCCCGCGCGGGATGAAGCGCAGCGGCGAGGCCGGCCCCAACTCGGTGCAGTGGACCTCGCGCTACGGCAGCGTGATCGCCACCGGTTATGAAGTGTCCACCACCGACGGCATGAACGAGAAAGGCCTGGTCGCCAACCTGCTCTGGCTGGTGGAATCCGAATACCCCAAGTACGACACCCGCAAGCCGGCGATGAGCATCGCCATCTGGGCGCAGTACATGCTGGACAACTTCGCCAGCGTCGATGAAGCGGTCAAGGCGCTGTCCAAGGATCCCTTCATCGTGGTGACCGACGCGGTGCCCGGCGAGTCGCGCCTGGCCACCTTGCATCTGTCGCTCTCCGATGCCAGCGGCGACAGCGCCATCGTCGAATACATCGGCGGCAAGCAGGTGATCCACCATGGTCGCCAATACCAGGTGATGACCAACTCGCCGATCTTCGATCAGCAGCTGGCGCTCAACGCCTATTGGCAGCAGATTGGCGGCACCACCATGTTGCCGGGCACCAACCGCTCCGCGGATCGCTTCGCTCGTGCTTCGTTCTACATCAACGCCATTCCCAAGGCTGAAGATCCGGTGGTGGCGCTGGCCAGCGTGTTCAGCGTGATCCGCAATGCCTCGGTGCCGTTCGGCATCACCACGCCGGGTGAGCCGAACATCTCTTCAACCCGCTGGCGCACGGTGGCCGATCACAAGCGCCGGCTGTATTTCTTCGAATCCGCACTCACGCCCAACACGTTCTGGGTCGATTTGAACGACGTCGATTTCAGCCCCACGGCCAAACCCAAAAAGCTCGATCTGGGCGCCGATCAGCGCAATGTCTACGCCGGCAATACGGCGGCCAAGTTTGTCGACGCGCCGCCGTTCGCCTTCCTCGGCTTGTAGCGTCCGCGATCAGAAGGCGTGGTCGAAGCCGACCTCGCCTTCCACGCCCACTTGGTAGGCCGAGACGCGCCGCTCGAAGAAGTTGGTCAGCTCCTGCACGTCCTGCAGATCCATGAACGGGAAGGGATTGCTGGAACCGAATTCCTTCGCGAAGCCCAACTGCACCAGCCGCTGATCCGCGCAGTACTCCAGGTACTGGCGCATGTCCTTGAGCGACAGACCGGCCACGCCGCCGGACAAGGTGTCCTGGGCAAAGGCGACTTCGCAGTCCACCGCCTCGCGCAGCATCTGCACCACCTGTGCCTTGAACGCATCGTCGATCAGGTCCGGCTCTTCCTCGCGCGCCACCCGGATCACTTCGAAGGCGAAGGCCATGTGGCAGCTCTCGTCGCGGAATACCCAGTTGGTGCCGCTGGCCAGGCCATGCAGCAAACCGCGCGAGCGCAGGTAGTAGACGTAGGCGAAGGCGCCGAAGAAGAACAGGCCCTCGATGCAGCCGGCAAAACAGACCATGTTGAGGATGAACTGGCGGCGCTGCTCGCGGGTTTCGATCTGGCGCAGGTTCTGCACCGAGTCCATCCACTTGAAGCAGAACTCGGCCTTCTGCTTGATCGAGGGGATGTTGTCGACCGCGGCAAAGGCCTTGGCACGCTCATTGGGATCGGGCAGGTAGGTGTCGAGCAGGGTCAGGTAGAACTGCACATGCAGCGCTTCCTCGTACAACTGCCGCGACAGGTACATGCGCGCTTCCGGCGCGTTGATGTGCTGGTACAGGTTGAGCACCAGGTTGTTGGACACGATCGAATCGCCGGTGGCGAAGAACGCAATCAGCCGTTCAATCAGATGCCGCTCGGCCGGGCCGAACTTGTGCTTGAGGTCATTGACGTCCAGCGAGAAGTCCACCTCTTCCACCGTCCAGGTGTTCTTGATGGCGTTGCGGTACATCTCGTAGAACTGCGGGTAGCGCATCGGCCGCAGGGTCAGTTCAAAGCCCGGATCGAGCAGCAGCTGGCTGTTATGCCTGGACATGGAGTTTCCGAGTTGGCTCCTTCCCCCGCTCGCGGGGGAAGGTTGGGATGGGGGCAAACGTAGGCGGGGGAGGGAGCCGATCGCGGGATCCGGTAAAGGCATCGGCTTACTGGCAGGCTTCACACGCTTCTGGATTCTCCAGCGAGCAGGCGATGGCTTCGGAAGGCGTGTATTCCGGTTTCGGTGCCACCGCCGCCGTGGCACCGACCGTGGTCTTGGCAATCCGCGTGGCCGGACGTGAGCGCAGGTAGTAGGTAGTCTTGATGCCCTGCTTCCAGGCGTACATGTACATGGACGACATCGCGCCGATGTTGGGGCTTTCCATGAACAAGTTGAGCGAGGCGGATTGATCGATGAAGGCGCCGCGACCTGCCGCCATGTCGATCAAGGCGCGCATCGGGACTTCCCAGGCGGTGCGATAAATCTGCCGCAGCGTCTCGGGTATCTGCGCCACGCCCTGGATCGAACCTTCGGCCAGCTTGATGGCGTCGCGCATTTCCGGCGTCCACAGGCCCAGCTTCTTCAGCTCTTCGACCAGGTAACGGTTGACCTGCAGGAAGTCGCCCGACAGCGTTTCGCGCTTGAACAGATTGCTGACCTGCGGCTCCACGCATTCGTAGCAGCCGGCAATCGAGGCGATGGTGGCGGTCGGCGCGATGGCAATCAGCAGCGAGTTGCGCAGACCATGCTGGCGGATGCGCTCGCGCAGGCTGTTCCAGCGCTCGCCGTTCTCCGGCACCACGCCCCAGGCATCGAACTGCAGCTCGCCTTCAGCGGCGCGGGTGTCGGCAAACGACGGATGCTTGCCGCGTTCCTGCGCAAGCTCCACCGAGGTCTCCAGCGCATGGAAATACACGGTCTCGGCAATCTTGTTGGAGAGTGCGCGCGCTTCAGCGCTGTCGAACGGCAGGCGCAGGCGGAAGAACACATCCTGCAAACCCATCACGCCCAGGCCGACCGGACGCCAGCGCAGGTTGCCGCGGCGCGCTGATTCAATCGGGTAGAAGTTCAGATCGATCACGCGATCCAGCTGGCGCACGGCCAGGCGCACGGTCTCGGCCAGCTTGTCGAAGTCGAACCAGCCATCGGCATCGAAGTGGCGGCCCAGGTTGATCGAACCCAGATTGCAGACCGCGGTCTCCTCGGCCGAGGTCACTTCCAGGATCTCGGTGCACAGATTGGACAGGTGGATCACGTTGCCGGCGCGCAGGGTCTGGTTGCTGGCGCGGTTGCACTTGTCCTTGAAGGTCATCCAGCCATTGCCGGTCTGCGCCAGCGTGCGCATCATGCGCGCGTACAGATCGCGTGCCTTGACCTTCTTGACTGCTTTGCCCTGCGCTTCGGCCTGCTCGTAGGCGCGCTCAAAGGCGTCGCCAAACAAATCGGTGAACTCCGGCACCACGCGCGGATCGAACATCGACCAGTCGCCATCGGCTTCGACCCGACGCATGAACAAATCCGGGATCCAGTTGGCCAGGTTGAGGTTGTGGGTGCGGCGCGCTTCGTCGCCGGTGTTGTCGCGCAGTTCCAGGAACTCCTCGACGTCGGCATGCCAGGGCTCCAGGTAGACGCAGGCCGCGCCCTTGCGCTTGCCGCCCTGGTTGACCGCCGCCACCGAGGAATCCAGCGTCTTCAACCACGGCACGATGCCGTTGGAATGGCCATTGGTGGATTTGATCAGCGAACCGCGCGAACGCACGCGCGTGTAGCTCACACCAATGCCGCCGCTGAACTTGGACAGCTGGGCGATGTCGCCGTACTTCTGGTAGATGGACTCCAGCGAATCCTGCGGCGAGTCGAGCAGGAAGCACGAGGACAGCTGCTCGTGGGTGGTGCCGCTGTTGAACAGGGTCGGCGAGCTGGGCAGATAGTCCAGGTTGCCCATGCGGCGGTACAGCGCCAGGGCTTCGGGCACATCCTCGCTGAGCGCGCAGGCGATGCGCAGGAAGAACTGCTGTGGGGTCTCGATCACCTTGCGCGTATGCGGGTGGCGCAGCAGATAGCGGTCATACAAGGTGCGCAGGCCGAAGTAGTCGAACTGCAGGTCCAGGCTGGCGTCGAGCGCGTCATTGAGCTTGCGCGCATTGGTCTGCACAAAATGCAGCAGGCGCTCGTTGATCAGGCCGACCTCGTGGCCGCGGCTGATCGACTGCGAGAACGCGTGGATCTCCTGGTTGGTCACTTCCTTGGTGATGTAGGCCGCGAGCAGGCGCGCGGCCAGGCGGCTGTACTCCGGCTCTTCGGCGGTGAGCAGGGCTGAGGTGCGGATCGACAATTCGTCCAGCTCGCGCGTGCTGGCGCCGTCGTACAGGCCGGAGATGGTACGGGTGGCCACGCGCATCGGGTCGATGGCATGCAGGCCTTCGCAGCTGCGCTGGATGGCGCGCACGATCTTGTTCAAGTCCACCGGTTCGCGCGCGCCATTGCGCTTGGTCACGCTCATGGCGGTGGCGGTGGGCGGTGAAGTGAGCAGGAAACCTGCATCGGCAGCGGCGTTGGCGGCGCGCGCGCTGGACTCGTCGACGGCGTCGAGCACGGGGGTGGGCTGGGTCACGGTTCTTCCTCGTTGCGTGGTGCACGCGGCGGCCTGTCCCTCGAAGGCAGCAGAGGCCGATGGAAGATCACGGTGGTTCAGCGGCGTCGCAGGGACCGAGATCAATCGCGGGGCCAAGGGCCACGCGCCTGCGTCGCCAGCCATCTCCCCCCGGAGATTCCGCGGCCGGCACCGCGCGATGTGCAACACGCGGCTGTCGGCAGGTCTTCGGACTCGTGGACGTGGAAGCCTTGCTTCCTCCTAGCTCGTCGCTTCCCAGGGCGCGGAGCCCCAGTGCCAATGACGAGTTCGTTTCCACCTACCGCTGCGGGGCAGTGCCGGTGTCTGACCGGCTTCCCTTTTCATCTTCCGGCGGCAACCGGAAGAACCGACAGCCACAAGATAGTGTGGCCGACCTGGGAGGTCAACCACTGCCGGTTGTGTCGACGCGTGACTGCGTCAGCGCGTGATCCGCACTGCGGCCAGGGCCTGCTGCAAGCGCGCCTTGGCGGTGGCCTGGTCGAACGGCGGTTGGCGCGGCGGGTCGTAGACCTCGGGGCGGGTGCCAGTGATCAGCAGGTCGATGGCGATGCAATGGCCATGGCGCACGGCGCGGTAGGCGTCCACTTCCAGGTAATGGCTCATCGCGGCGTCGGCGGCGCGGAAATGATGGAAGACCTGGCCGTCGATGCGGACTTCGTCGGTGCCCGAGCTCTCGGCGCTGTTGGCCGCCTGCGCGCACTCGGCCAGTGCGCCGGCGTTGTTGCTGCTGCCCAGTCGCAACTCTGCAGCGGTCATTTCGTTGGATCCCTGCAACACCAGCGCGGCCAGTGGCCGGCCGACACTGTCGGGGCCGGCGAAACTCTTCCAATGATCGTCGCCCAGGTAACTGCGGGCAAAATCGTGGCGCAGATCAAAACCTTCCACGGGCAGCAGCGCTACGCCCACCGTCTCATCGGCGAACACCGGGCGAAACGCTTGGCGCTTGTCGCCACTGTCGGGTGTCGCTGCCCTGGCCGATGCGTCGATGGCCGTGGGCGGCGGAGCGGGGGCACTGGGCTGGCAGCCGCAGAGCAGAACCAAGGCCAGGCCAGGTACGAGCAGTAAGCAGGCGGGTCGGGTCATGGCCGCAGTCTCCGCTGCCGGCGATGAAGAAGGCGTCGCGCCCAGTCGTCGCGCTCAGGCGTCGCTGGTGGGTTCTTCGCGCTTGGGCGCCACCCACGACGCGGCCAGGATGCCGGCTTCGTACAGCAGGCACATCGGGATGGCCAGCATCAGCTGCGAGACCACATCCGGCGGCGTCACGATGGCTGCCACCACAAAGATTCCGACGATGGCGTAGCCACGGCCTTCGCGCAGTTGCTTGGGCGTCACCCAACCCAGCAAGGCCAGGATCACCAGGGCCACCGGCAGCTCAAAGCTGACCCCGAAGGCGATGAAGATCACCAGGACAAAGTCCAGGTACTTGGCCGGGTCAGGGGCGATGGTGATGATGTCCGGCGTGAACATCATCAGGCCGTGGAAGACCGCCGGCAAAACCAGAAAGTAGGCGAACGCGCAGCCCAGGTAGAACAGCAGGATCGCCGAGACCAACAGCGGCATCGCCAGCTTCTTCTCGTGCTTGTACAGGCCGGGCGCGACAAAACCCCAGGCCTGGTAGAGCAGCCACGGCGCGGTGAGGAACAGCGCGGCGAAGAACGCCAGCTTGATCGGCGCGAAGAAACCGGAGGTGGGCTCGCTGGCAATCAACTGGGTCACCTGCGAAGCCGGCAGGTTCTTGATCAGCGGGATGGCCATATGCGCATACAGCTGCTTGGCAAAAGGCAGCAGTGCGAACAAAACGATGGCCAGGCCGAACAGTGCCCGCATCAGCCGCGAACGCAGCTCCAGCAGATGCTCCATCAGGCTGCTTTCGGCCTGGGCGTCAGACGTTTCGTGGTTCATGGGCATCGTCTGGACGGGTGGGGGCATCGTCTGCGTCGGCGTCATCGACACCCGCATGCAGGTCGGGATCGGAGGCGGAGGCCAGCGACCCCTCGTGATGGTCAATCGGCGCCGCGGGTTCGTCCATGGGGGTGGAGTCGGGGGACGAATCCTGGGCCGCCGCATCGGCGGCAGTACCGGCCATCGCGCCGGTGGCCGTGCGGGTAACCGACTGGCGCACATCGTCGAATTCGCGCGCGGTCTGCGCGGCGCTCTCGCGGATGCGGCGCTCGGTGTCACGCATCGCGTCTTCGGTATCGCGCAGACTGCGCTTGAGTTCGTCGGCGGCCAGTTCGCGTTCCAATTCGTCGCGCACCGAGTGCCATTGCGCGCGTGCGCGCCGCACCCACAGACCGGCAAACCTCGCGGCCTTGGGCAGGCGCTCAGGACCGAGCACCACCAGGGCCACGATGGCGATGATCAGGAGTTCGCCGAAGCCGATATCAAACATGGCGGCAGAGGGGCCGCGCGCTTATTGCGAGTTGCGATCGCGCTCGTTCGAGGCGCTGGTTTCGTCCTTGCGCGACTGGTCATCCAAGCGCTCGACCGGCTTGTCGTCTTCGTCGCGCATACCCTTCTTGAAGCCTTTGACGGCTTCGCCCAGGTCCGAGCCGACGTTGCGCAGGCGCTTGGTACCAAAAATCAGCAGCACGACCACCAGCACGATGATCCAATGCCAGATGCTAAGACCGCCCATGGTGTGCTCGCAGGAAGTAAGTCAGGGATCGCTAGGATACCGCAGGCGGGCGGCCACAGAAGGCGCGCCCGCTCCAGTCCGGTCAGGGTGTGCTGTTGAGCGGCTCGGTGCGCACTTCGCCTTCGGCCACCGGTTGGAAGCCGGGATTGGCCGTAGCAGCGGGTTGCGAACCCAGCGGAGCGGTCTCGGCGGCGGCTGGCGTGGACGGGGTCACCGTCGTGGTCGGCAGTACCGGGCGCGCGCTGGCCTGGGCATGGCCGCCGCGTGCGGCGCGTGCCGCAGCAGTGGCTTCTTCCAACTGATCGCGGAAACCGACCACCGCGTGCGAAGGTGCGCCGGCGCGGCCTTCAAAGATCGCGCGCGGCGTACCGGCGCTGCCATAGACGGAAGTATTGGCGTCGTCATCGATCTGCATGACCGCACCATCCAGCGCCACGCCGGCAAACAGGCCGCGCGCGCGTGACCACGACCAGATCTCGGCCTTCAACTGGCCATCGGTGGCGGCAGCCGCGTTGCGGCCCACCGGACCGGCGGCCACGCCGGCATCGGCACCCAGCGTGAACTTGCCGTTGACGATGTTGTCCAGGTTGCGGTCGTTGCGGAACACCAACACGATGTCAGCCGACTGCACACCAGCCTGGAAGCCGATGCTGCCGCCGGTGAGCTTGATGAAGACCGGCTGCGACCAGGTACCGTCGGGATTCTTCACCGACATCAGGCCGTGCCCGCGGCGGCCGCCGAACACCAGGCCGGCTTTGAGGCTGTCGGGGATGACCACGATCGCCTTGGCCTCGTCGAGCAGCTTGTCGGGAATGCTTTCTTCCGGGATGCGGCGGATTTCATCCAGCACGCGCACCGCGTTGGTGGCGCGTTCGTCTTCCTTCTGGCCGGCGAAGGCCTGCGTGGTGAACAAGGCGGTGGCCAGCAGCGTGGCGGCGGGCAACATCAGCAGTCGGGAAGAACGGCGCTTCATGGGACGCTCCAAAGGCGGATTCGCAGCAAGATACTGCAACTGCCTGAAAATAGGAGTGAGGCAATGAATCGACGCTGACAAAGGGCGTCATTCAACCGCTGCATCGACGCCGTCAACGAGCCGGATAGGAAATGCCAGCGGCCGCGTAGGAGCCTGCTCTGCCACAATAGGCCCATGCCCGACGCACCCAATACCGCGCTGATCGCGGTCAATCTAGGCACGCCCGAGGCCCCCACGGCACCCGCCGTGCGGCGCTACCTTGCCGAGTTCCTGCACGATCCGCGCGTGGTCCAGCTGCCGCGCTGGATTTGGTATCCGCTGCTGCACGGATTAATCCTGCCGCTGCGTGGACCCAAAGCCGCGCACAAGTACCAGCAGATCTGGCTGGCCGACGGTTCGCCGCTGGCCGTATATACCCGCCAACTGGCCCACGCCCTGCAACAACGCCTGCCGCAGTGGCGGGTGCTCGATGCCATGCGCTACGGCCAGCCGGCACTGCCGGCACAGCTGCGCGCGCTGCGTGAGCAGGGCATACGCCGCTTGGTGGTGCTGCCGCTGTATCCGCAGTACTCCACCACCACCACCGAATCGGTCAAGGACGTGCTGGCGCGCGACGCCGGCGATTTCGAGGTGCATGTGGTGGAGCAGTACGCCACCGATGCCAGCTGGGTCGCGGCGGTGGCCGATTCCATTACGCGCTGGCGGCAACAGCACGGCGCCGGTGAACACCTGTTGTTCTCCTATCACGGCTTGCCGCAGCGGCTGGCGCGTGCCGGCGATCCGTATCCACAGCAGTGCGAAGCCAGCACCCGCGCGATCGTGCAGGCGCTGGGCCTGTCCGATGATCAGTGGACGCTCACCTACCAGTCGCGCTTCGGCAAGGAGCGCTGGCTGGAGCCGGCCACCGATCTGAGCCTGGATGCGCTGGCCGCGCGCGGCCAGCGCCAGGTCGACGTGGTCTGCCCCGGCTTTGCCGTGGACTGCCTGGAAACCCTGGAGGAAGTGGGCATCGGCTTTGTCGAGCGCTTTGCCGCACAAGGCGGGCAGCTGCGCTACATCCCCTGCCTGAATGCCGAACCGGCGCATGCCGATGCCTTGGCCGCGATTGCTCGGCAAGCAGTCGGAGCGAGCGAGTGAAGTTGCAGGAGTTCTCCGCTGCCATCGCCATGGGCGAGTTGCGCGGCCTGCGCGGTGGCACGCAGGGCGCGCCGCGCGTGATCGCCCTGCATGGCTGGCTGGACAACGCGGCCAGCTTCCAGCCGCTGTCTGCCTGCTTGCCGGAACTGGATCTGGTGGTGCCGGATCTGCCCGGACATGGCCACAGCGTGCACCTGGGTCCAGGCGCGGAATACACCAGCGGTGTGGCGGTCAACGCCGTGCTGGATCTGGCCGATGCCTTGGGCTGGGAGCAGTTCCACCTGCTTGGCCATTCGATGGGTGCGGGCATCGCCAGCCTGGTTGCCGCCTCATCGCCGCAGCGCGTGCAGAGCCTGGTGGCGATCGAAGCCCTGGGCGGCTTGTCGGAGACCGTGGCGCGCACCGCCGCGCGCTGGCAGGAAGCCATTGCTGCCGCGCGCGCGCTGTCGGGCAAGCAGCTACGCCTGTTTTCCGATCTGGCCACGCCGGTGCGTGCGCGCATGCAGGCCAACCAGCTCAGTGAAGCCAATGCGCGCTTGCTGGTCGAGCGTGGTGTGCGTGCGGTGGACGGCGGCTATGTGTGGAGCAGCGATCAACG
>Ga0160448_100111_pt1 | contig 40177 bp, 33 predicted proteins | sample HID1973M_E1MG_FD_108269 | JGI IMG/M metagenome (GOLD analysis project Ga0160448, IMG submission 108269) | Enriched mosquito-associated microbial communities from UW Madison campus, WI, USA - HID1973M_E1 MG | ecosystem: Host-associated > Arthropoda: Insects > Digestive system > Unclassified ...
ATCGCGCAGGCCGCGCAGACCACCTACGAACAACTTTCCGCGGCCTTGCCCGAGCTGCGCATCGCGCTGGTGCACGGGCGCATGAAGGCGGCCGAGAAGCAGGCCGTCATGCGCGCCTTCAAGCAGGGTGAGACCCAGTTGCTTGTGGCCACCACGGTGATCGAAGTCGGCGTGGACGTGCCCAATGCCTCGTTGATGATTATCGAGAATGCCGAGCGTCTGGGCCTGGCCCAGTTGCACCAGCTGCGTGGACGGGTGGGGCGCGGTGCAACGGCCTCCAGTTGCGTGTTGATGTACCAGGCGCCCTTGTCATTGATGGCCAAGCAACGCCTGGCCACGATGCGCGAGACCAACGATGGTTTCGTGATCGCGGAAAAAGATCTGGAGCTGCGCGGACCCGGCGAATTGCTGGGCACGCGGCAGACCGGGCTGGCCGCGTTCCGCGTGGCCGATCTCGCCCGCGACGCGCATCTTCTGCCGCAGGTGCGCGAGCTGGCGGATCGCTTGCTGGTGGACGCGCCGACGCTGGCTGATCGCATCATCCAGCGCTGGGTAGGCGGCGCGGCGCGTTACGCCTCCGCTTAGTTTTCGCCTTCCGCTGGCCGGCCACAGCTGCCAGACTCGGGAGCCAGAAAACCAAGAACGAAGAAGAGACACCGATGAGTGATCGCATCCCCCTGTTGATCGATACCGATCCCGGCGTCGACGACGCCCTGGCCCTGCTGATGGCCTTCAATGATCCGCGCCACGACATCGTCGGCCTGACCATCGCGGCCGGCAACGTGGGCCTGGCGCATACCGTGCGCAATGCACTCAAGCTGTGCGAAGTGTCTGGGCGCGACGATATCCCGGTGTTCGCCGGCACGCCGGAGCCGCTGCTGCACCCGGCGCCAGATGCGGGCTATGTGCATGGACAGGACGGCTTCGGCGACATCGGCTATCCGCCGCCGCGCCGGCAGGCCGAGGCCGAGCACGCCGCCCTGGCGATCCTGCGGCTCTCACACGCACACGCCGGCAAGCTGCTGCTGGTCGCGCTCGGCCCGCTGACCAATATCGCGCTGGCGCTCAAGCTCGACCCGACCCTGCCGCAACGCGTGGCGCGGCTGGTGGTGATGGGCGGGGCGGTGACCGGACACGGCAACATCACCGCGGCGGCCGAGTTCAACTTCTATTTCGACCCGGAAGCGGCGCATCTGGTGTTCGAGGCCTTCGAGCGCATCGACCTGGCCGACTGGGAGGCCACCCTGGCCCACGGCCTGCCGCATGAGCGGGTGGCCCAGTGGCTGGCGGCGGATTCGGATCGGGCCCGCTTCTATGCCGGCATCTCCGAAAAGACCCGGCTGTGGTCGATTGACCGGCGCGGTGACCATTGGTTTGCCGCCGACGCGGTGGCCATGGCCTTCGCCCTGGAGCCGGACGGGGCCCAGGAACTGGCCGAGCGGCCCGTGGCCATTGAGTTGCAAGGCAAGCACAGCCGCGGCGCCAGCGTGGTGGATTGGCGTCGCGAGGGCGGCCAGCCCGACCGGGTCAACATCCTGCTCAAGTACGATCAGGCCCGGTTCGAGGGGCTGATCCAGGCCGCCTTGGCGGCCGGCTGAAGGTTCCAGACAGGGTCGGCTTGCACCGGACCGGAAGGGCGGGCTAAAATGCCGCTCTTCCATTCCCGCATTCCCCGGTTACCGATATGAAGGCCGACATCCATCCTCAGTACCGCGACGTCGTCTTCCATGACGTGACCTCCGATTTCAAGATCCTGACCCGCTCGACGCTGGCCAGCAAGGAAACCACGAAGTGGGAAGACGGTAACGAGTACCCGCTGATCAAGGTCGAAATCTCTTCGTCCTCGCACCCGTTCTACACGGGCAAGCACAAGGTCATCGACACCAGCGGCCGCATCGACAAGTTCCAGAAGCGCTACGCGCGCTAATCCGAACCTCGATTCGCCCCGAACGGCCGCGCCCTGTGCGCGGCCGTTTGCGTTTGCTTAATCGGCCACGCGCGGCGACCTCGGATTGCGAACACTTTGTTGCACAAAGGCCTAGTGCTTTGGTCTGAGAATGGCCTGTGACTGAGCGACGACTCAAAGTTGCCTATGCGATAATCGTGAAATCCTGGGGCTCAGGCCCTGGACTCCCGTCACACGCCGACCGTGCAAGCGGCCGGTGCTTCCCCACGAAGGAGCGCACACTGTGTCCGATCTCGACCAGGTCACGCTGACCGCAGGCGACAAGTCCGTCAACCTGCCGGTCCTCAAACCCACGCTAGGCAACGAGTGCGTGGATATTTCCAGGCTGACCAAGGAAACCGGTCTCTTTACCTACGACTCCGGCTTCACCGCCACTGCCAGCTGCAAGTCGGCCATCACCTACATCGATGGCGACAACGGCGTGCTGCTGTATCGCGGTTACCCCATCGAGCAACTCGCCAAGCAGTCCAGCTTCCTGGAAGTGGCGTACCTGTTGATGAATGGCGAACTGCCTTCGAAGGACGAGTTCGAGAAGTTCGACCACGAGGTCACGCATCACACGATGATGCATGAGTCGCTGAAGAACTTCCTGCACGGCTTCCATTACGACGCCCATCCGATGGCCATGCTGGCCGGCACCGTGGCTTCGCTGTCGGCGTTCTACCACGACACCCTGGACCTGGAAGACCCGGAGCAGCGCCGCCTGGCCGCCATCCGCCTGCTGGCGAAGATGCCGACCCTGGCTGCCGCCGCCTATCGCTATTCGATTGGTTGGCCGATCCGCTATCCGCGCAACAACCTGGACTACGTCAACCGCTTCCTGCACATGATGTTTGAAGTGCCGAGCGAGCCACTGGAAATGAACCCGGTGGTGGCCAAGGCGCTGGATCTGTTGTTCATCCTGCACGCCGATCACGAGCAGAACGCGTCGACCTCGACGGTGCGCCTGGTCGGTTCGACCGGCGCCAATCCGTACGCCTCGGTGGCCGCCGGCATCACCGCGCTGTGGGGCCCCGCACACGGCGGCGCCAACGAAGCCGTGCTGAAGATGCTGGAAGAAATCGGCACCCCGGACAAGGTCGATTCGGCCGTGGCCAAGGCCAAGGACAAGGAATCGGGCTTCCGCCTGATGGGCTTCGGCCACCGCGTCTACAAGAACTTCGACCCGCGCGCCAAGATCATCCGCGAGATGACCCACAAGGTGCTGGGCGAGCTGGGCGTGGACGATCCGCTGCTGGAAGTGGCGTTGAAGTTGGAAGAGGCGGCGTTGAAGGACGACTACTTCATCCAGCGCAAGCTCTACCCCAATGTCGATTTCTACAGCGGCATCATCTACAAAGCGCTGAAGATTCCGACCGAGATGTTCACCGTGATGTTCGCCATCGGCCGCACCGCCGGCTGGGTGGCGCATTGGCTGGAACAGCAGGTCGACCCGGAAGCCAAGATCGGCCGTCCGCGCCAGATCTACACCGGCTACCCGGTGCGCGATTACAAGGGTTTTGATCAGCGCTGAGTGGTCGACTGTCCTGAATAAAGAAAGCCCCGCATCGCGGGGCTTTTTTTTTCAGCAAGGCGACGTATCCATCGCGTCATAGCGACGCTGCATTTCCGTCGGCGCCACTTCTTCTATGCTGTGGCCGATGTTCCAGCGATAGCCAAACGGATCGCGGACCACGCCGGAACGCTCGCCGTAAAACATGTCGCGCGGCGCCATCACCAGCGTGGCGCCATGCTCCAGCGCGCGCTGGATGGTGGCATCGGCATCGTCCACGTGCACGTGCAAGGTAAGGAAGGTGGAACCGGCCGGGTCGGGACGGGTGATGCCGAATTCCGGAAACTCTTCGCACAGCATCAGCGTGGTGCCGGCAACGGCCAGCTCCACATGGCCGATGCGACCGCCGGGTTCGACCAGGCGGAAGCTTTCCGTGGCGCCAAAGACGTCGCGGTAATGATCGATGGCGGCCTGGGCATCGTGGACGCAGAGATAGGCGAACAGTTCGTGGACGGTCATGGTGGTGCTTCCTGGTTGGGAGGGCAGAGCATCCGCGACCGCGCGTACGGAGTATTGAAGAAAATGGAACTGTCAGGTCGCTGTGGGGTCGCCAGGGATCGGTGGCTTCGTGGCAGGCTTTCCACAGACGGATGTCGGGTCAGCCGCTGCTACGGGGGGCGTTGACGTTTCTGCCACGCGCACGTGCCGATGGCCTTGGCGTTGCGCGCGGCGATAGGCCTGCGGTGTGATGCGCGCAAAGCCGTGGAAATCGCGGACAAAATGCGCCTGGTCGCTGTAGCCGGCATCGGCGGCCAGTTCTGCCCAGCTCAGCGACTTGCCCGAGGCGGGCAGGGCGTCAGCAAACCGGCGCAGGCAGGCGTAACGCTTGGGTGCCATGCCCGTCGCCTGGCGGAACAGGCTGGTAAAGCGGCGATGGCTATAGCCGGACATGCGCACCAGTTCATCGATGCGTTGACCTTGCGCCAGCCGGGGCAAGGCCTGGGCGACCTGGGGATGCAAGGCGCGCGCGGGTCGCAGATGTGCCAGCAGCTGCGCTTCCAGGCGGGCGATCTGTTCCTGCGGCGACGCGGCGGCGTTGATCCACTCGACCAGTTGGGCGGTGTCATCCGGCCATACCTCGGCCAAGGCGACATGTCGGTTCAACAGCGTGGGTTCGGCTATGCCGAACAAAGCGTGCAGCGCGCCGGGCAGCAGCAACGCGCCCACCGAACCGCTCATGCGGCTCGTGTCCTTGAGATAGGCGCGGTCGTAAGGACCCGCCAGCACTGCATCGCTCAGCCATTGCGGCTGTGCTTGTTCGAGATCCTGGTACAGCCCGAGTGGCTCGCCGCCAAGCCTAATCACCACATGCGCGCGACCGGCCGGCATCACCCACTCGCGCGAGCGCGCGCCTGGCGTCGCCTGCGCTTCGCCATCGGCCGACCGTGGCGGCACCGCCCACAGGTTTTCCACCCAGGGACGCAGGGCAATGGCGGGTGAGTGCAGGCTCATCGCGGACGCGGCGGCCGCCGTCAGCGCGCCGCTGCGGTTTCGTAGTCGGCGATCTCTTCCTCGGCCAGGAGTTGCCGCAGTTGCGCGGCCGAGGCGCGGCGCATCGGCTTTTCATCGACGTTGGACAGCGGCGCCTGGCGGACTGCATCCAGTGGCAAGACGCTCACGTCGAAGCTCAGCTCCTCGGCGCTGAACAAACACACCGGCGCGTCCAGCACGCGCTCGCGATCCAGACGCAGGCGGCGGGTGCGACCTTCGTTGGGGATGCCATGCTCGCCGAGGAAGCGCGCGACCGCATCGGCGTCGTCGCTATGCAGGTGCAGCAGCACCGGCGCGTTGGCGTCGGCGGTGCCTTCCAGCACCGGGCCCACCAGGCGTGGTGAGAAATCCTTGAAGAATTCCAGCGCGCGCAACGCGGCTTCGCGCCGGCGCCGCAGTCCCGCCGAGTGCGCCTCGCCTACGAACAGGCGCTGGTATTCGCGCAGGGCGTCTTCGATCTCGCGATTGCGCGGCAGCGAGGCGTCGTCATGGATGCCCAGCCGGTCGGCCGCTTTGAGCTTGGCCTGATGGAAGTCGCGGATGCCACCTTCGGCCATCAGCCGTGCGGCCTCATGGGCAAGCCGGTGTCGGCGCTCGCGGGTGCGGGTTTCGGCGTGCTGACGAGCGTGGTGCATGGAGAGCCTCCGCGTCGAAACTGACCGCGAATGTACACCAAGCCCGATGAATGTACAGGTTCGGTGGGCGACTCAATCAGAGCGCGCCCGAGCGAACACATCCTGGCAGCGCCGACCGCCGTGGCAGGCGGCGCTACCTGGTCAGAAGATGTCGAAGGCTTCTTCGTCGGGCTCGTCAGGGCCGAAGTCGTCGAACTGCTGGATGCGATCCAGGTCCTCGGTCTTGACCCATTCGGTCGCGCCGTTGGTGGTCACCTGGACCATGCCAGCCGGCGGATCGTTCTTGGCGATCGGCTTGTCTTTCAGCGCCACGCGCATGTAGTCGATCCAGATCGGCAGCGCCGCCTTACCACCGTATTCGCGGTAGCCCAGCGAGCGGAAGTTGTCGCGGCCCACCCACACCGTGGTGACGTAATTGCCACCAAAGCCGGAGAACCAGGCGTCGCGGTGGTCATTGGTCGAGCCGGTCTTGCCGCCCACGTCCTCACGACCCAGCGACTTGGCCGCGGTGCCGGTGCCGCGCTGGACCACGTCGCGCATCATCGACACCAACTGGTAGGCGGTGCGCTCATCAATCGCGCGCGGCGCAGCCACGCTGTCGGCGGCTTCGGCCGGCTTGGCCGCCACCGGCCCCTGCGCGACCGGCGTGGCAACCGGCGCAGCTGGCTTGGCCGCCGCGGTCTGCTCGGCGCCGAAGTTGAAGCCATCGACCACGTCATTGACCGGCGCGGCATTGCCCAGCGAGCTGCCGCCGCAGCCGCGGCAGGCCACCGCCGGCTTTTCCTTGAACAGCACGGTGCCGTCGCGATCCTTGACCTCGTCGATGAACCACGGCGTGACCCGCGAGCCGCCATTGGCGAACACCGCGTAGCCGCGCGCCACCGACAACGGCGTCAGCGAGGCCGTGCCCAGCGACATCGACAGATTGGGCGGCAACTCGGCTTCTTCGAAACCAAACTGGCTGATGTACTTGCGCGCAAAGTCCACGCCGATCGCATCGAGCAGGCGCACCGAGACCAGGTTGCGCGACTGCACCAACGCCTCGCGCAGACGCATCGGACCGCGGAAGCCGCCGCCGTCGTTCTGCGGTCGCCACATGTGGCCGCGGCGATCGCGGAACACCACCGGAGCATCCAGCACGATCGACGCAGGATTGAAGCCCTTCTCAAACGAGGCCGCGTACAGGAACGGCTTGAAGCTGGAACCGGGTTGGCGGCGCGCCATGGTGGCGCGGTTGAACTTGTTGCCGGCAAAGCTGTAGCCGCCAATCAGCGCACGCAGCGCGCCGTTGTCGGCGTCCAGCGATACCAGCGCGGCTTGCGCGCGCGGCACCTGGTCGAGCACGAACTGGCCAGCCTCTTTGCCTGCGCGCACGCGCACCACGTCGCCGCGCTTGACCAGCTTGGCCGGGCTCTTGCCGGTCCACTGGCTGGCCGAGGCCGGCAGCACCAGCTCGCTGGCATCGGCAAATACCACCGTGGCGCTGCCGTTGTCGGCGGTGGACGCGACGATCGCCGCGCGCATGCCGCCCTGCGGCACCAATCCAGTCAACTGCGCCGACAGCGCCTTGGCGTCGGCATCGGCCGGCACATCGACATGCTTTTCCACGCCGTTCCAGCCGTGGCGGCGGTCATACAGCTGCAGGCCTTCGCGCACGGCGATGTCGGCGGCGGTCTGCAGGTCGGCATCGATGGTGGTGGTGACGTGGTAACCCTTGGTCAGCACCTCACCGCCGAAGCGGGCGATCATTTCCTGGCGCACCATTTCCGCCACGTACGGCGCATACACCTCGACCGGGCGCTCATGCGGGCTGGCATGCATCGGCTCGGCCTTGGCCTGCGCCGCTTGCGCCGGCGTGATGTAGCCGTCTTCGCGCATGCGCTCGATCACATACACGCTGCGCTGATGGTTGCGCACCGGGTTGCTGATCGGGTTGCCGCTGGAGGGGAATTTGAGCGCGCTGACCAGGGTGGCGGTCTCGCCCAGGGTCAGTTCCGACAGCGGCTTGCCGTAGTAGTACTCGGCGGCCGCGGCCACGCCGTAAGAGCGATTGCCGAAGAAACTCTTGTTGAGATAGAGCTGCAGGATTTCATCCTTGCTGAGCATCTTCTCGATGCGCATGGCCAGCATCATCTCGACCAGTTTGCGCGTGTAGCTGTATTCGGAACTGAGGAAGAACTGGCGTGCCACCTGCTGGGTGATGGTGCTGCCGCCGGCCACGCGGCCTTCCTTGCGCGAGGCGATCTGCCAGACCGCACGGCCGATGCCGGTCAGGTCCACGCCGTTGTGCTTGTAGAAGTCCGAATCCTCGGCGGCGATGAAGGCCTGCCGCACCGGCACCGGTACGTCCTTGATCGCGACCGGGTAGCGGCGGGTCTCGCCGAACAGGCCGATCAGCCGGCCGTCGCTGGCGTAGACGTACAGGGGCTCCTGCAGCTCGACATTGCGCAGGGCCTGGACGTCCGGAACCTTGGCCGAAACCACGTAATACAGGATGCCCAGGGCAGCCAGGCCGGCAAGCGTGAGGACCAGGCCGGCGATGACGGCCCAGCGGATGTAACGGCGAAGACGGGGCATCCAGCACTTTCCCGATTGCAGAATTCTTGACGGCAGAGTATAGATGAGGGACAAGGCCGCCGACGGCGATCCTTGGGGGAACAGGGACTTGGGGAACAACCTTAGTGAATCGTGACAAGCCGCACAGGCACGAAAACTGAGGTTGCCAAGCGTAAAAACTTGGTTATTAATGTGGCCGGTAGCAGTACCGTCCAGTGCCCGTCGGAAGGGGAAAGACCGTGGGGCTAATCCCAAAAAGCCAGACGCCGCTTATCGGCGTCGACATCAGTTCGACCGCGGTCAAGCTCCTGCAGCTTTCCCGGGTCGGTAACCGATACCGCGTGGAACACTACGCGGTCGAACCGCTGCCGCCCAATGCGGTGGTGGAAAAGAACATCGTCGAGGTTGAGGCGGTCGGCGAAGCCATTCGCCGGGCGGTCAACCGCGCCGGGACCAAGGTCAAGCACGCCGCCGCCGCCGTGGCGGGTTCGGCCGTGATCACCAAGATCATCCCGATGCCGGCCGAATTGGACGAGAGCGACCTGGAAGCCCAGGTGGAGCTCGAGGCCGTCAACTACATCCCGTACCCCATCGAGGAAGTGAACCTGGACTTCGAGGTGCTGGGCCCCATGCCCAACAACCCGGAAATGGTCCAGGTCCTGCTGGCTGCCTCGCGCTCGGAAAACGTCGAGCTGCGCCAGTCGGCGTTGGAGCTGGGCGGGCTGACGGCCAAGGTGATGGACGTGGAGGCCTTCGCGGTCGAGAACGCCTTCGCCCTGATCGCCGACGACCTGCCCATCCCGCAGGATGGCGTGGTCGCCCTGGTCGACATCGGCGCCACCATGACCACCTTGAGCGTCCTGCGCCGGGGCCGCAGCCTCTACAGCCGCGAACAGGTGTTTGGCGGCAAGCAGCTGACCGACGAAGTCATGCGCCGCTACGGCCTGACCTACGAGGAAGCCGGCATGGCCAAGCGCCAGGGCGGGCTGCCGGAAAGCTACGAAGTGGAAGTGCTGGAGCCCTTCAAGGAAGCCACCGTCCAGCAAATCAGCCGCCTGCTGCAGTTCTTCTACGCCGGCAGCGAGTTCAACCGGGTTGACCAGATTGTCTTGGCCGGCGGTTGCGCGGCCCTGAGCGGCCTGCCGGAAATGGTCGAGGAGCAACTGGGTGTGCCGACCGTGGTGGCCAATCCGCTGTCGCAGATGACCCTGGGTCCGCGCGTGCAAGCGCACGCCCTGGCTCAGGACGCGCCGGCCCTGATGATTGCCACCGGTTTGGCGCTGAGGAGCTTCGACTGATGGCACGCATCAATCTACTTCCCTGGCGAGCCGAACGCCGCGCCCAGCGTCAGCGCGACTTTGTCACCATGCTCGCCCTGGCGGCGGTCGCCGGCGCCTTGCTGTCGTTCCTGCTGTGGTTCTACTACGACCGCCAGATCAGCGGGCAGACCGACCGCAATGCGTATCTGACCGCCGAAATCCAGAAGGTCGAATCGCAAATCAAGGAAATCGAGGCGCTCGACAAGCAGAAGGATCGCCTGCTCGCGCGCAAGAAGGTCATCGAGGAGCTGCAGGCCAACCGCTCGCAGATGGTGCACCTGTTCGACTCGCTGGTGCGGACCATTCCTGACGGCGTGGCCCTGTCCAACATCAAGCAGGAAGGCGAAGTGTTGACCCTGGAAGGTCGCGCCCAGTCCAATGCGCGGGTCAGCGCCTACATGCGCAACCTGGAAAGCTCCGGCTGGATGACCAAGCCCGAGCTGAGCATCATCGAGGCCAAGAGCGAGCAGAAACCCGGCCAGGCCACGGCCACCGCGGTTGCCGCCAACAGTTCGCTGCCCTACGTGTTCAACCTGCAGGTGCGTCTGGCCAACCCGAACGCCCCGGTGGGCGAGGGCCAGGACGGCGCCGATGGTGCAGCTCCTGCGGTAGAAGCCAACGCGGGCGCCGCCGCGACGCCGCTGGCTCCGGCCATCGTCGCGCCGGCCCCTACGCCTGCCAGCAGCACGCCGGCCGCCGCGCCCGCTGCTGCACCCCCTGCGGCGGCACCTGCGCCGGCCCCGGCTCCGGTTCCGTCTGACAAGGCGCCGCGCTCCGGCCCGGTCAACGGACAACCCAATGCCGCACCGGCCACCTCGGGCAGCGGGAGCCAGTCATGAGCCAGAAAAAAACCTCGCTGAAGAATCTCGACATCAACAACATCGGCGGCTGGCCGCAGAACGCCAAGATCGGCTTCTGCGTCATCGTCGGCGTGTTCATCCTGGCCATGGCTTACCTGCTGGTGATCAAGGGCAAGCGCGAATCCTTGCAAGGCTTGGAATTGCAGGAAGCCACCCTGCGCCAGACCTATGAAGATCGCCAGGGTCGTGCCGCCAATCTGGAGCCGCTCAAGCAGCAGCTCGCGCAGATGGAGCAGGTGCTGCAGCAGATGCTGCGCCAGCTGCCCAGCAAGACTGAAATGCCCGACCTGATCATCGACATCTCGCAGACCGCGTTGTCCAGCGGCCTGTCCAACGAGCTGTTCCAGCCCGGTCCGGAAACGCCCAAGGAGTTCTACGCCGAGAAGCCGATCGCCCTGCGCATGGTGGGCAGCTACCACCAGTTCGGCGCCTTCGTAAGCGGCGTGGCCTCGCTGCCGCGCGTGGTCATCCTGACCATGCACGACATCTCGCTCAAGCCCAAGGAAGGCACCGGCAGCATCAACACCCGCGGCGCGCTGGAACTGTCGGGCACCGTCAAGACGTACCGCTACCTCGATGAGAAGGAAATCGAGGAGCAGGAGAAGGCAGCCGCTGAAGCGGCGAAGGCGGAAAAGAAATGAGCATGCGCCGTCATTCCGCATTCCGCCCGCTGATCGCCCTGGGCTTGTTGCTGGCCCTGGCCGGCTGCGCCCGCAGCATCACCAGCACGCCCGGCGATGCGCCCAACCTGGAAAAGTGGACCGCCGATGTCCGCGCCAGGCCGGCCCCGCCGCTGGACCCGTTGCCGGTGATGCAACAGTTTGAAACCTTTGAATATGCCGCGCAGACCCTGCGTGATCCCTTCAGCGACGCCTGGAACAACACCGATGGCGGCGGCCTGAGGCCGGATCCGAACCGCCGCAAGGAAACGCTGGAGCAGTATCCGCTGGACAGCCTGGACATGGTGGGCACCATCGGCCGCGGCCCGGGACTTATTGCGTTGGTGATGGCGCCTGACAAGGTGACCTACCGGATCCGTCCGGGCAATTACTTGGGGCAGAGCGACGGCCGCGTCACCGCCGTCAGCGAAAGTGGCATTGAACTTGTCGAACTAGTGCCGGATGGCGCGGGCGGTTGGCTGGAACGGCCGGCTTCAATTGCGCTTGAAGATCAATGATTGGGGGATACACGATGACCGCTTCAAACGCCTACCGCCTGCGGCCGTCCCGGCGCCTGACCAAGCTCAGGGCCTGCAGCCTGGGACTCGCCATCGGCTTGCTGGCTGCCGCCAGCACGGCCGGCGCGGCGACGCCCCCGGCCACGCCGTCCGCACCTGCCACCGTCGCCGCCAAGCCACAGGCAGGCGCGCCGGTTGCAATCACCAACATCGACTTCCGCCGCGGTGAAGACGGAGCCGGTCGCCTGATCGTCCGCTTCGACGGGGCCGGCGCCGCGCCGGACCTACGCAACCTGGGCTCGTCGGTGGTGGTGGACGTCGGCAATGCCGATATCCCCAGCGCCTTGCAGCGCTCGCTCAACGTGGCCGACTTCGCCACGCCGGTGCAGCGCGTCAATGCCCGCCCCAGCGGCAAGGGCACGCAACTGGTGCTGGACACCAGCGGCGCCTTTGAATCGATGGCCTACCAGACCGGCAACGAGTACGTGGTGGAAATCTCACCGCGCGCCGCCCAGCCTGCGATGGGTGGCTCGGGTACTGCTGCTGGCGCCGTCGCTTCGGCTGCGGCCCGGGTGGCGAGCACGCCGGCCAAGTCCTACGGCGGTCGTCCGGTGACCTTCAACTTCCAGGACGTGCCAGTACGCACGGTGCTGCAGCTGATTGCCGAGGAATCCAACCTCAACATCGTGGCCTCGGACACGGTGCAGGGCAACGTCACCCTGCGTCTGATCAACGTGCCGTGGGACCAGGCGCTGGACATCGTCTTGCGCGCCAAGGGCCTGGACAAGCGTCGCGAAGGTGGCGTGATCTGGGTGGCTCCGCAGCCGGAGCTGGCCAAGTTCGAGCAGGATAAGGAAGACGCGCGCATCGCGATTGAAAACCGCGAAGACCTGGTCACCGACTACATCCAGATCAACTACCACAACGCCGGCGCCATCTTCAAAGCGCTGACCGAGGCCAAGGGCATCGGCAACAGCGGCGGTGGTGGCGGCAGCGGCACCAACCAGCAGGAAAACAGCTTCCTGTCGCCGCGTGGTCGCATTGTCGCCGACGAGCGCACCAACACCCTGATGATCAGCGACATCCCGAAGAAGATCACGCAGATGCGTGAACTGATCGCGGTGATCGATCGTCCGGTGGACCAGGTGTTGATCGAAGGCCGCATCGTGATCGCCACCGACAGCTTCGCCCGTGATCTCGGCGCCCGCTTCGGCGTGTCGGGCATCCGCACCGGCGACCGCACCCAGGTCATCGGCGGCAACATCGAAGACAACACCAACGTCATCAATGGCGATGATCGCCAGCTGCCCTCGGGTCTGAACATCAACCTGCCGGCCGGCGGCTTCACCACCGGTACCCCGGGTGCGATTGCCTACACCTTGCTGGGCGCCAACTTCCAGCTCGACGTGGAACTGTCGGCGTTGCAGGAAGAAGGCCGCGGCGAAGTGATCTCCAACCCGCGCCTGGTCACCACCAACCAGCGTGAAGCGGTGATCAAGCAGGGCCGCGAAGTGGGCTACCTGACGGTGACCGCGCAGGGCACCGGCGGTGCCGCGCTGCCGACCGTGCAGTTCAAGGAAGCGCTGCTGGAGCTGAAGGTCGTGCCGACCATCACCAGCGACAACCGCGTGTTCCTGTCCTTGAACGTGAAGAAGGACGAAGTGCTGCGCTTCATCGACCTGGGCGACTTTGGCCAGGTGCCGGAACTGGCACGTCGCGAAATCAACACCGCCGTGCTGGTGGAAGACGGCCAGACCGTTGTCATCGGCGGCGTGTACGAGTTCACCGACCGCTCCAGCGTCTCCAAGGTGCCGTACCTGGGCGACATCCCCTTCCTGGGCAACCTGTTCAAGAAGAAGGGTCGCAGCAAGGAAAAGGCTGAGCTGCTGATCTTCGTCACCCCCAAGGTGCTGCGCGTCGCGCCGCAGGCGCCGGTGGCCCGCGCGCCCTGAGCGCTGCGGCCAGCTGCACAAGCAAACGGGGCCTCACGGCCCCGTTTTTTTTTTTGCGAGCGAGCAATCTGCGTCATTGCCTCGTTTCACGTACAGCGTCCAGGGTTTCGCACGCCTGATGCCATGAACACTTCAGCGCGCTCCTGCCTGCAATCGCAGGCCCATGACATCTTTCAAATTGTGAAACCATGAAACTCTTTCAAAGTCTTATCGCTGTTGCTGTTCTGAGCACCACCCTGATGGCCCCCGCCTTCGCCGCAGAACCTGCCGGCGCCCAGCCGGCCCCCGAATGGCTCGTGGGTAAGTACAAAGGCCACAACCGCAACTTCAGCTCCACGATCTCCAAGCAGGACCGTGCCGCAGTCGAATCCGCCGTGGCCGATGCCAAGCTCGAAGCCACGTCGAAAGACATCGACGAGGCGCTGAAGTCCATCGGAGCCACCACCATCAAACTGACCATCTCCGCCGACGGCGAGGTGACCGCGGAATTGGATTCCATCAGCGCCAAGGGCCAATACATCGGAAACAACCAGGTGTCCTGGCAGGCTGGGCCGACATCGGACATCGTCCGCACCGAGAAGGGCGTGAACTTCTCCCAGGTGGGCAACACGGCCAATGTGGCCGAGTACATCAAGGTCAAGTAAATCGGCTGGCACGCGACGATGGTGAGAACCACCGCGCCTTCCCGGCTCAAGGACCGCCCCAACGGGGCGGTTCCTGCTTTTGGCGACCGCGAAATCTGAATCGAACTCTTCCAAAGCACTGAACCATCGCCGGTGTCATGGGTCAGAATGGGCCGTCACAGCCGGACTATTGCGCCGATGGAACAGTCATACACCGAAGCCACCCCCCGTGCCGCCGTGCCGGCGCACGCGCACCTGCATGCGGCCTTCCAACAATTGCGCAGCGACCTGTCGGCCACCATCGTCGGCCAGGCTGATCTGATTGAGCGGCTGCTGATTGCCCTGCTTGCCGACGGCCACCTGCTGGTCGAAGGCGCTCCCGGTCTGGCCAAGACCACCGCCATCCGCGCGCTGGCGTCGCGTCTGGACGCCGACTTCGCACGCGTGCAGTTCACTCCGGATCTGCTGCCGGCCGATCTGACCGGCACCGAAGTGTGGCGACCGCAGGATGGTCGCTTTGAGTTCCAGCCCGGTCCGATCTTCCATCCGCTGTTGCTGGCGGACGAAATCAACCGCGCGCCGGCCAAGGTGCAGTCGGCGCTGCTCGAAGCCATGGGCGAACGCCAGGTCACCGTCGGCCGGCATACCTATCCGTTGCCGGCCTTGTTCCTGGTCATGGCTACACAGAATCCAATTGAGCAGGAAGGCACCTTCCCGTTGCCGGAGGCGCAGCTGGATCGCTTCCTGATGCATGTGCGCATCGGCTATCCGGAGGCGGCGGCGGAATCGGAAATCCTGCGGCTGGCGCGCGAACGCGCGCGGCAGACGTTGCAGGCGCAGGCGGTGGCGGAGCAACGGATGCCGTTGCAAGACGTGTTTGACGCGCGCCAGGCCGTGCTCGATGTGCATCTGGCGCCCGCCTTGGAGCGCTACCTGATTGAACTGGTGCTGGCTTCGCGCGATGCGCGGCGCTACGACGCAACGCTGGCCCGACGCATCGCCTGGGGCGCCAGCCCGCGCGGCTCGATTGCGCTGGAACGCTGCGCGCGTGCGCGCGCCTGGTTGGCCGGGCGCGACTACGTCACCCCGGAAGACGTGCGCGCCATCGCGCCCGACGTGCTGCGCCATCGTGTGCTGCCCAGCTACGAAGCCACCGCCGAAGGCTGGGATGGCGAACGCCTGGTGGCCGCCTTGCTTGATGTGGTTCCGCTGCCCTGAGCCAGCCGCCGATGACCGCTGCCAGCGACGGCGTCACGCCCAGCCTGCGCGAACTGATCGCGTTGCGCGCCACTGCGCAGCGACGCGGACCGGCGCGGCAGGGCCGGCACGGCGCCAGCGGACCGGCGTCGTCGTTGCTGCGTGGACGCGGCATGGAATACGACGAATCGCGCGAGTACGTGGCCGGCGATGACGTGCGCCACATCGACTGGCGCCTGACCGCACGCAGCGGCCGCACCCACACCAAATTGTTCCAGGCCGAGCGCGAGCGGCTCAGCCTGATCGTAGCCGACACTTCGCCGGCGCTGTACTTCGGCACCCGCGTGCGCTTCAAGTCCGTGCAGGCTGCGCGTGCGGGTGCGGTGGCGGTGTGGAATGCCATTCGCGACGGTGACCGTGTCGCCGCCGTGCGTGGATCGACGCTGGAACCACCGGTGCCGCCGGCTTCGGGACCTCGCGGCGCATTGCGCGTGCTGGATGCGCTGGTGCGCTGGTATGCGCAGCCGCCGGCCGATGACCAGGGCCTGGCCGCGGCACTGGACGCCGCTGCGCGCCTGCTGCGCCCGGGCTCGCGCCTGATCGTGCTGGCGGATCCGAACAGCGTCGCCGCCCTGCCCAATGAAGTGTGGACGCGCTTGTCGGCCCACCACGATGTGGTGGTGTTGTTGCTGTTCGATGTGCTGGAGCAGACGCCGCCGGCCGACACGCTGGCTTTCCAGTCCGCCGATCACCGGTTGGAACTGGATCTGGCCGACAGCGTGCAACGCGCACGCTGGCAACAGACGTTCGCCGAACCCATCGAGCAAGCGCTGGCCCGGTTGCCGGGTCGTGGCGTGCGCGTGCAGTCGCTGCGCGCCGATGCGGCCAGTGACACCTGGCTGCCCTTGCTCGGCAGGCCACAGCCGCAGGTGGCCTGATGGATCCCTCGCAACTGGTCCTGCGTGATGTGCACCTGCCGCCGGCGCCGGCTTTCTGGCCGCCTGCGCCGGGATGGTGGTTGCTGGCCGCCTGTGTGCTGGCACTCGTAGCCGGTGTATTCGTGTGGCGATGGATGCGCCGCCGCCGCACGCAACGATGGCTGGCTTGGTTCGATCAGCAGAGCGTACACGAAGACCCGGCAGGCGAAGTCGCCGCGCTCTCGGCGCTGCTTCGACGCGCCGCGCGTCGCGTGGACGCCAGCGCGGATCGTCTGCAAGGCGAAGACTGGCTGCGTTTCCTTGATGGCGCGCGCGGACGTGCATTTACCGAGGGCGCGGGCACCCTGCTGCTGCATGGCGCCTTCCAACGACAGGTGGATGCGCAGGCCGTGCGCGCGCTGCGCGAGGCTGCGCGCGCACGCTTCCTCGAACTGATGGCAGGACGACGCTGATGCTGGGTCTGGCCGCATGGTTGGCCCAGGCACAGGCTGGCTTTGCCGGCTTCGCCTGGCCGTGGCTGTTGTGCGCGGCACCGCTGCCTTTGCTGGTGCATTGGCTGCTGCCGGCACGTCGGCAGGGCGGCGATGCCTTGCGCGTGCCCTATGCGCATCGGCTGGATGCGATTGCCGCCGGCAGCGGCCTGGTCAGCCGACGATCGCTGCCGTGGCTGGCATGGGCCGCGTGGTTGTTGCTGTGTGCCGCGGCAGCGCGCCCGCAGAGTTTTGGCGAGGCAGTAGCGCCACCGCAAAGCGCACGCAACCTGATGCTGGCCTTGGATCTGTCCGGCAGCATGGGTGAAGCCGACATGGCGCTGGGCGGCGCGGTGGTGGATCGCCTGACCGCGGCCAAGGCGGTGCTGGCGGACTTTCTGGATCGCCGCGCCGGTGATCGCGTCGGCCTGCTGGTGTTTGCGGATCGCGCCTATGCGCTGACGCCGCTGACCCTGGATCGCGACAGCGTGCGCCAGCAACTCAACGATGCGGTCTTGAACCTGGTCGGGCGCGCCACGGCGCTGGGCGATGCGATCGGCCTGGCGGTGAAGCGCCTGGACACGCAGAAGCAGGGTGATCGCGTACTGATTGTGCTGACCGATGGCGTCAACACCGCCGGCCTGCTGGATCCGCTCAAGGCGGCCGAACTGGCCAAGCAAGCCAAGGTACGCGTGCACACCATCGCCTTTGGCGGCGGCGGCGCGTCGATCTTCGGCATGCCCTTGCCGGGCATGGGCGAAGAAGAGATCGATGAAGCCACCCTGCAGAAGATTGCACAGATCACGGGCGGACGATCCTTCCGCGCGCGCGATATCGAAGAGCTGGCCAACATCTATGCCGAACTGGATCGCTTGGAGCCGGTGGACGTTCCGGGCGAAAAAGTGCGCCCGCGCGTTGAGCGCTATCCCTGGCCGCTGATCGCCGCCGCCGTGTTGGCCGGATTAAGTGTGCTGCTGCCGGTGCGCCGCCGATGAGCGAAGCCTGGGCTGCCCTGCATTTCCTGCGACCCCAGGCGTTCTGGTGCCTGTTGTTGCTGCCGCTGTTGTGGTGGCTGCGCTATCGCCAGCATCAGCAGGCCAACGCCTGGCGTGGACGGGTGGATCCGCATCTGCTGCCGCATCTGCTGGTGCCGGGTCGGCGGCGCGCGCTGGGTTCGCTGATCACACTGACGCTGGCGGTGCTGCTGGCCGTGTTGGCGCTGGCCGGACCCAGTTGGCGGCAGGGCGAGCAGGCGCTGTGGCAACAACGTGCGCCGCTGGTGCTGGCGATCGATTTGTCTTCCACGATTACCGCAGCGGATCTGCCGCCGTCGCGCTTGCTGCAGGCACGCAGCAAGCTGGCTCGCTTGTTGGCGCAGCGCGAGGGTGGGCAGGTGGCGCTGGTGGCGTTTGCCGATGACGCGTTCACGGTGGCGCCGATGACCGAGGACGGCGCCAACGTGGCCTTGTTCCTGGATGCGCTGGCACCGGATGTGATGCCGCTGGATGGGCAGCGTGCCGATCGCGCCATTGATCTGGCGGGCAAGTTGCTGGCGCAGGCCGGATTCCAGCGCGGCGACATCCTGCTGCTGAGCGATCACGCCGATCCCGCTGCCATCACCGCCGCGCAACACGCCGCACAGCAGGGCTATCGGGTTTCCGCCCTGGGTCTTGGCACCTCAGCCGGCGCCACCTATCGCAGTGGCGATGGCGCGTTGTCGCGCACGCGCCTGGATGCGGATTCATTGCAGACGCTGGCCGCGCGCGGCGGTGGCCACTACCACACGCTGCAGGCCGACGATGGTGACCTGATTGCGCTCGGCGTCCTGGATCCGCCGCAGTTGCAGGATGCGCAACGTGGCGCCAGCCAGGCGCGCGCCTGGTTGGACGAGGGCTATTGGCTGTTGCTGCCGCTGATGCTGCTGAGCGTGCTGGCGTTCCGTCGTGGCGGCCAACTGCTGCTGGTGATTGGCTTGATGATCTGCGCGCCTTGGCCCGCGCAAGCGCAAGCGTCCGCAGGCGACAGCGGCGGCTGGTGGCAGCGTGCCGACCAGCGCGAACACGCACGCGTTGAGCAGGGCGTGCAAGCCTACCGGCGCGGCGACTTTGCGGCCGCCGAGCAGGCCTTTGCCGGTCAGACGGGCGCCGATGCGCTGTACAACCAAGGCAATGCCTTGGCCAAGCAAGGTCGCTATGACGAGGCCATCGCCGCCTACGATGCCGCGTTGGCCAAGCAACCGCACATGCAGGACGCCATTGCCAATCGCGCTGCGGTGGAGCAGGCGCGCAAGCGCAAGCAAGGCCAGGGCAACGGCCAGCAGGGCGGGCAAGGGCAAGGCCAACAGGGCGCTGCGTCCAACAGCCAGGGCCAGCAGAATCAGCAGGGCCAGCAGGGCCAGCAGAAGCAACAGCAGCAACAGCAACAGCAGCAGAGTGCAGCATCGAAGCAGCCTTCAGCTGCCACCTCGCCACCTTCCGCATCGGCGACGAAGCCCTCACCGAATCAGCAGAACCCGGTGCGTCCTGCCTCCGGCTCCTCGTCGGCGCCGACGCCACCGCCGCAAACCGCCGATGCACAGGCGCAACGCCAGGCCGACGCCGCGCAGCGTCAGCGCATGCAGCAGGCCCTGCAGCAAGCGGGCAAGCCGGCTGGTTCGCAGGCTGCACCCGCCAATGCGCAAGCGGTCAAGGAAACGGCTGAGCAGCGCGAGCAACGCCAGGCGCTGGAAGCCTGGTTGCGCCGGGTGCCGGATGATCCGGGTGGCTTGCTGCGCGCCAAGTTCCAACTCGAGCAAGAGCGTCGCCAGAGGGAAGGTCAATGAAGTCATCGTCATCCGCATCCCGGCTCGGCTGGTCGACCTGGCTGTTGATCGCGATCTGCTTGTGCGCGCTCAGTCTGCCCGCCGCCGCGCAGGTGCAGGCACGGCTTGATCGCAATCCGATCGACATGGGTGAGACCGTGACCCTGAGCCTGGAAATGGCACAGATGGCCACGCCGGATCTCTCGCCTTTGCAGGCGGACTTTGACGTGCTGGGCCGCGCCAGCAGCCAGAGCATGCAGATGGGCAGTGGTGGCAATCGCGTCACCTCGGTCTACGAAGTAACCCTGGCGCCCAAGCGTGCCGGCACACTGCAGATTCCTTCATTGCAGATGGGCAACCAGCGTTCCCCCGCGCTCGCGCTGACGGTGCGCCCGGCGCCGCCGATGGGCAGCCGCGATGGCGACGCCGACATCTTCCTGGAAACCAACGTCGACGCCAGCTCGCCCTATGTGCAGCAGAGCGTGGGCGTGGTGCTGCGGCTGTACTACGCCATTCCGCTGCTGTCCGGCGAGCTGCAACTGGATCCACCGGCCAATGCGCTGATGCAGAAGGTCGGCGAAGACGTGCAGAGCAGCCGCCAGATCAACGGCCGCAGCTACACGGTGGTGGAGCGGCGTTTCCTGCTGGTGCCCGAGCGCAGCGGCGAGATGACTCTGCCGGGACCGCGCTTCCGCGGTCGCGCGGCAGTGGGTTGGTTCGACAACATGATGGGCAACCGTCGCGAGGTCAGCACCATGGGCCCGCCGCGCACCCTGCAGGTGCGCGCGCAGCCGGCGGGTGCCGCGCAACCGTGGTTGCCCTTGCGCGATCTGCGCCTGCGCTACGTCGGTGCACCGGACCGCGCGCGCACCGGTGAGGCGGCGATGGTCACCATCGAAGGCGTGGCCGACGGCGCCACCCGCGCGCAGCTGCCGGATCTGCCCGCACCAAACGTGGCGGGCGCGCAGGTGTTTCCAGAGCCCATGCAGTACGACGAGACCTTTGTCGATGGCCGCCCGCAGGTGAAGTGGACGCAGCGCTATGCGGTGGTGCCCGAACACACGGGTGACCTGGTGATTGGCGGTGCCAGCATCACGTGGTGGGATGTGGCGGCGGCTGCCGCCAAGACCGAGCGTCTGGGCGATCTGCGATTGCAGGTGAGCCAGGGATCGGCGGTGCCGGGAGCCGCGGGTGCAGCCACGCCGACGACCAGCCGCGCCCGGCCCGGCGCGGCTGGCAACGTCACGTTCGATACGGTCAGCCCCAATTGGCCACGCAGTCCGTGGGTCTGGTTGACGGTGGGCTTCGCCGCACTCTGGCTGATTACCTTGCTATGGGCGTTGCGTCGGCGTCCCGCGCCAGCGGTCGCACAGGCGCTGGCCGAAGGACCCGTAGCGGGCACGGCCGGGCCAACGGCTACGCTGACGGACCTGCGCCGTGCGCTGGACAGCGGCAGTCTGGACGAGGTCGCCGACGCCGTACGCCAGCTGCATGCGCCACCACTGCGCGATCTGGACACCGTGATCGCGCAGTTGGCGCGCGCGGATCAGCGCACCGCGCTGGAAGCCCTGCGCCGCGCGCGCTGGGCCGATGGCGATGGTCCGTCGGCGCGAGCGGCGCTGCGCAAGGCCTTCGCCGATGGACCGCAGTGGCGGCCTGCTGCGGTGGTTGAGCAAGCGCCGCTGCCGCCGCTGTATCCCTCGGCCTGACCGCTGGCGCGCACTGCACAACAGGCGCGCCATGGGGGTTTGCTAAGCTTCGCGCTTGTCTCCGCAGGCTTGGCACATGACCTCAGCGCACACCGGCAAACCCGGGCTCCCCTTGCATTGGAAGATGGCCATCGGCTTTTTGGCCGGCCTGCTTCTGGGCATGTTGGCTTACAAGACCGGCCTGGGCAGCCTGACGCCCGCCGGTGCGGGTGCGGCGCAATGTGTGGCGGGCGCGGCCGACGTGCCTTGGCAATGCCAGAGCTGGGTCAGCCTGATCGCTGACTACGTCACGGGTCCGATCGGCCAGCTGTTCCTCAACCTGATCTTCATGCTGGTGGTGCCGCTGCTGTTCTCGGCGCTGGTGGTGGGCGTGTCGGAGATGGGCGATATCCGCGCCTTTGGCCGGGTCGGCTGGCGCACGCTGGGCTACACCGTGCTGATGTCGTCGATTGCCGTGGTGCTGGGCCTGTTGCTGGTGAACTGGCTGCAGCCCGGTGCCGGCATTGACCGCGCCACCGCCCAGCAATTGCTGGATGAAGGCGCGCAGCGCGCCAGCGCCATCGTCGCCAGCACGCACGAGCAGCCGCGTGGCCTGGACATGCTGCTGTCGATCGTGCCGGACAACGTGATCAAGGCCGCCGCCGACAACACCATCCTGGCGGTGATGTTCTTCGCGCTGATGCTGGGCATCGGCATGGTGCTGACCCCGGGCAAGGCCACCGATACCCTGCGCGAAGCCATCCAGGGCTTGTTTGATGTGTCGATGACCCTGATCGGCCTGGTGATCCGATTGGCGCCGATTGCGGTGTTCTGCTTCATGTTCGAACTGGCGGCGATGTTCGGCTGGGATCTGCTGGTCAAGCTGGCCAGCTACGTGGGCGTGGTGGTGCTGGCGCTGGCCCTGCATCTGTTCGTGGTCTATTCGATTGCCCTGCGCACCATTGGCGGCTACTCGCCGCTGGCGTTTTTCAAGGGCACGCAGGAAGCGATGGTGCTGGCGTTCTCCACCGCCTCCAGCAATGCCACCCTGCCGACCTCGTTGCGCGTGGCCGAAGAAAAGCTGCACCTGCCGCGGCGCATCTCGCGCTTCGTGCTGACCGTGGGCGCCACCGCCAACCAGAACGGCACGGCCTTGTTCGAAGGCGTCACCGTGATCTTCCTGGCGCAATTCTTCGGTGTGGACCTCAGCCTCACCCAGCAGGTGCTGGTGATGCTGGTCTGCATCCTGGGCGGCATCGGTACGGCCGGCGTGCCGTCGGGCTCTCTGCCGGTGGTGGCGATGATCTGCGGCATGGTCGGCGTGCCGCCCCAGGGCATCGGCCTGATCCTGGGCGTGAACCACTTCCTGGACATGTGCCGGACCACGCTCAACGTCACCGGCGACATCGCCATTGCGGCCATGGTCTCCAAGGGCGAGCCGGATTTGGCGGCGGAACCGGACGCTGCGGCCCCGCCTAGCCAATCAGCCTAAGTCGCTGATCCCACGGTGATCGTCGCCGGCTGGCGGCGGTCGTCGTGGCCTGTCTGGTTTCTGTCCTGCTGGCGGTCTGTGGGACAATGGCGGCGCCCGCCTTCCGGCACGCCCTTCCCGACTGCAGATCCCCATGACGACGCCTTCCCGCCGCCAGCTTGCCAACGCCATCCGTTTCCTTGCCGCCGACGCGGTGGAAGCCGCCAAATCCGGTCATCCCGGCATGCCCATGGGCATGGCCGACATCGCCGAAGTGCTGTGGAACGACTACCTCAACCACAGCCCCAAGAACCCGCATTGGTTCAACCGCGATCGCTTTGTGCTCTCCAACGGCCACGGCTCGATGCTGCAGTACGCACTGCTGCACCTGAGCGGCTATGACCTGCCGCTGCAGGAGCTGAAGAACTTCCGCCAGCTGCACAGCAAGACTGCCGGCCATCCGGAACGCCACGAAACCCCCGGCGTGGAAACCACCACCGGCCCGCTCGGCCAGGGCTTCGCCAACGCGGTCGGTTTTGCGCTGGCCGAAAAGCTGCTGGCGCAGCGCTTCAACCGTCCGGAGCTGGAAGTGGTCGACCACCGCACCTGGGTGTTGATGGGCGATGGCTGCCTGATGGAAGGCGTGTCGCACGAAGCCGCCTCGCTGGCCGGCACCTGGGGCCTGAACAAGTTGGTCGCGTTCTGGGACGACAACAAGATCTCCATCGACGGCAATACCGATGGTTGGTTCACCGATGACACGCCGGCGCGCTTCGAAGCTTACGGCTGGCAGGTGGTGCGTAACGTCGACGGCCACGACCCGGTCGAGATCAAGGCCGCCATCGACACCGCGCTGAAGTCCGAAGACAAGCCGGTGCTGATCTGCTGCCGCACCACCATTGGTTTTGGTTCGCCGAACAAGGCTGGCAAGGAATCCTCGCACGGCGCACCGCTGGGCAAGGAAGAACTGGAAGCCACCCGCAAGGCGCTGGACTGGCCCTACGGTCCGTTCGAAGTGCCGGAAGAGATCTACGCCGGCTGGCGCGCCGGCAACACCGGCCTGGTCCGCGAAGAACAGTGGAACATGCTGTTCGACAAGTACGCCGCGCAGTATCCGGAACAGGCCGCCGAGTTGAGCCGCCGTTCGCACGGCGATCTGCCGGAAGGCTTTGTCGCCGCCGCCGATGCGTTCATCGCCAAGGCCCAGGCCGACGGCCAGGTGATCGCGTCGCGCAAGGCCTCGCAGTTGGCGATTGAAGCCTTCGCTCCGCTGCTGCCGGAAATGGTCGGCGGCTCGGCCGATCTGGCGCACTCCAACCTGACCCTGTGGAAGGCCAGCAAGTCGGTGGCCACCGACGATCCCAACGCCAACTACGTGTATTACGGCGTGCGCGAATTCGCGATGACCGCGATCAGCAACGGCCTGGCGCTGCATGGCGGCTTCCTGCCGTTCGACGCCACCTTCCTGGTGTTCAGCGATTACGCGCGCAACGCCGTGCGCATGAGCGCGCTGATTCCGGCGCACAACATCCACGTCTACACCCATGACTCGATTGGCCTGGGCGAAGACGGCCCGACCCACCAGCCGGTCGAGCACCTGGCCTCGCTGCGCTACATCCCCAACAACGATGTCTGGCGTCCGTGTGACGCGGTGGAATCGGCGGTGGCCTGGAAGCAGGCGATCGTTCGCCGCGAAGGCCCGAGCTGCCTGGTGTTCTCGCGCCAGAACCTGCCGCACAACGCGCGCAGCCAAGCGCAGGTGGCGGACATCGCTCGCGGCGGCTACGTGCTGGCCGACAGCGAGGGCACGCCCGACGTGATCCTGATCGGCACCGGTTCGGAAGTGGGCCTGGCTGTGCAGGCCAAGGCCACGCTGGATGCGGCTGGCCTGAAGACCCGCGTGGTGTCGATGCCTTCGACCGACGTGTTTGATCGCCAGGACGCGGCCTACCGCGAACAGGTGCTGCCCAATGCCGTGCGCAAGCGCGTGGCGGTGGAAGCTGGCATCACCGACTTCTGGCGCAAGTACGTGGGCCTGGATGGTGCGGTGATTGGCATGACCGGCTTCGGCGCATCCGCCCCGGCCGAGGCGTTGTACAAGCACTTCGGCATCACCGCCGAGGCGGTGGTCGAGGCGGCCAAGGCGCTGTAAGCCAACGCCGTTGCAGCATCAGAAAAGGCCGGTCACTGACCGGCCTTTTTTTGTGCGCGTGCCAACTGTCGGCACTGAAGTGCCTCCCACAATGTCGGGTGGCTATCTGTCGGCACTGAAGTGCCTCCCACAATGCCGGGTAGCTATCTTTCGGTACAGAAGTGCTTCGACATTGTGGGAGGGGCTTCAGCCCCGACACTCGGTAAGTCCTGCGCGCGTAGGTGATGCCTGACATCAAAGTGGGCACTTTTCTGAAGCGCCGGCATCGACCAGTGCGCTTCCATGGCGTATGTCAGCGCCATCCTTCAAACCCGGCTACCGTCATCTCCGTAAAGGTCGAGTCTCGCAAGCCGGCGGCCTCTATCTCCTTACGACAGTCACGCATCAACGTCGTCGCCATTTCGAAGACTGGTCTATCGCGAGCGTGGCGTCTTCGATCATCCACAACCCAGGAACTTGGCTTCCATACGCAAACTTGCTCTGTTGGGTCTTGATGCCAGACCACTGGCACGGACTTGTGCAGTTGGAAGAACGAGGGAACCTGCAGGTGGTCATGCAGCGAATGAAGGGAATCGTTGCGCGACGAGTGGGCCAAGAGGCGGCGCTCAAGGGATCACTTTGGGCGCCTGGCTTCCATGATCGCGCACTGCGGCGGGAGGAAGATATGCTGGCAGTGGCTCGCTACATCGTTGCGAATCCGGTTCGAGCGAAACTGGTCAGGCGAGTGGGTGACTATCCTTTCTGGAATGCCATCTGGCTGTGAACATCAGTCGGCACTGAAGTGCCTCCCACAACATGGGACCAAAATGTGGGAGGGGTTTTAGCCCCGACTGGACTTTCAACCAGGACGTTCATTTGCTCCGCTGCAGTCCCAGCTTCAGCAGCTTTGCATCCAAGCGCTCAGCGAACGAGTTGGGCTTGTCCAAACCCATTCGCCGCAACGCCTCATGGTCGCCGCTGCTTGCGCCGAGTGCCCGCAGCACCGTGCCAATCTTCTGCATGGGCGTGGCGGTGTGGGACTTTAGCCAGGCCAGCGCCGCGACCAAGCGTTGCTCGACCTCGGTGAAGTCACTCCCTAAGGGATAGTCGGGCAGGGTGCCGTCCCGGCGGAAGCGGCGCAGGCGGGCTGACAAATGCACGGGCGTGTTGTCGCGCCAGCTTTCGGGCGCGGAGAAGTCGCTGCGTAGTTTGCGCGAGTCCTTGGCCTGCCTGAGCAGATCGTCTTGGAAACGGGCGTCAGTAACTCCGGCCATCGCCAGCACGCAGTCCTCGTCGTTGCGCGCGTGCAGATCGGCGATGCCGTATTCGTTGATGTAGATGTCGCGCAGGTGGCGGGGGATAGTGGTGTGGCCGTAGTTCCAGCGCACGGTCGAAGATTCCTGACCGGCATGCTCGCGCAGAGCGCGGAACATCAGCACCGAGCGCGCGTCATCCAGCGCATGCGACATCGCCACGAAGTTGTACTGGCCGCCCACGCCCGACACCACCCGGCCGTCGTCCAGGCCGTCGGAGACCGCCGCACCCAAGGCGGTGGCCATCATGCAGGTGTTGAAGAAGCGCGCGTCGCGGCGCTGCAGGCGTTCCAGTGATTCGTGGCCGCCGTACAACTGGTTGATGGTGGAGATGCGGCGCATGCCGATGGCGCGGCGCTCGTCGTCGGGCAGATCGCGCAGCCATTGGTAGAACGCCGGCGAACCCAGGTAGAAGGCGCCGTGCAGGTACTCGCCGTCGCGCTGCAGCCGCGCCTGATCACCCAGGTTGGCGGTGCCTTGCTCGATGCGCTGCATCAGCGCTTCGTCATCGACCACCTTGCGCCGAATCACGCCGGTTTCCACCAGCCGTTTGAAGCCCTCGTTGATCATTTCGCTGCAGCCATACAGGCCGATGGCGAAAGGCTCCAGGCTGCCGCTCTCCACCACGCTGGGATGGCGTTCGAGTGCGGGATCCAGTGCCGCCAACACTTCGCGATAGCGCGCGTTGTCGGTATGGCGCAGCACCAGCGCGTGGCAGAGCGCATCGGCCAATGCGCCAATGCCAATCTGCAAGGTGCCGCCATCGCGCACCAGCGTGCTGGCATACAGACCGATGGCGAATTCGGCATCGGACACCGGCTGCCGCGGCAGGCCGAACAGTTTCGGATACGGCCCCGGCAAGCTCAGCACGGCATCGAAGTAATCTTCGTCCACTGCCGCCGTGCCGCCCAACCACGGCAACTCCGGATCGATTTCCGCCACCAGCAACGGACGCGGCAGGCCGCGCGCGATGATCGCCTCCACCGAGTCCTGGGTCAGGTCGTTGTTGCAAGACAGGGATAACCGGCGACCGCCATCGGGCTCGCGGGCCACCTTCTGGATGATGATGTTGACGCCGCGCTCGGCCAATGCGCGCGCAACATGGGTGTAGTTGAGGCTGGCGTAACGGCGCTGGGTCTGGCGCGAATGCATCAGTGCGCCGGACTGCAGGTAGAACTCTTCCACCTGTATATGCGCGGGCAAGGCATCGCGTTTCATCGCCTGCACGTAATGCAGACGCGGGAAGTCTGCGCCGAAATGGCGCTCGACAAACGCGCCGACAAAGCGCGCCTGCAGGCCGCTTCCCGGCGCAGGCGGATCCAGCGACAACGCGGTGTACAGATTCCACTGCCGCGAGCGGTCACCTTCAATCCGCTCGTACAGCGCATTGAGCAACCGATGTGGTTTGCCGATGCCCAGCGGCGCGCCCATGTGGATGGCCTGCGGAATGCGTTGCAGGATGAAGGCGACGGTGTCGTCCAGGTTGTCCAGGTGTACGGTCATGGCGTCAGCATAGTTCCGTCAGGGTGAAGCAACGTGGAGGTGGGTGGCGTCAGTCCATCACGTGGATGGCGTCGGCCAGGCGTTGCACTTCTTCGGCATGGTGGCTGACGTAGACGATCGGCAGGCGGATTTCGTCACGCACGCGCTGCAGATACGGAATCAATTCTTCGCGCCGGGCCAGGTCCAGCGATGACAGTGGCTCGTCGAACAACAGCACCGCCGGCTGCGACAGCAAGGCACGGCCAATGGCCACGCGCTGTGCTTCGCCGCCGGAGAGGTTGCGCGTGGGCCGGCTCAGCAGCGGCCCGATACCCAGCAACTCCACGACCGCCTCAAAGCCGAACTGCTGTGTGTCGCGACCATGGCGGCCATAGCGCAGGTTGCCGCGCACATCCAGGTGCGGAAACAGCCGCGCGTCCTGGAACACGTAGCCAATGCGGCGACGATGTGTCGGCACATCCACACGCGCGCTGCTGTCGAACAACACCTGGTCGTCAATCTCGATACGCCCGGCCAACGGCGTAACCAGCCCGGCAATCGCATTGAGCACGGTGGTCTTGCCCGCACCGGAGGGGCCGGTCAATGCGAGCACGCGCGCGTCGGAGTGGATCGCCACCTGCTTGTGGAAATGCCCACGGCGAAGCTCGACCTGCATGCGCAGCATCAGATTTCCTCCCGACCGTGCGCACGCCGCACCAGCCATTCGGAGAAAAGCAGCGCGCCCAGCGAGATCGTCACCGCCACCGCTGCCAACCGCCAGATGCCGGATTCGCCACCGGGCACTTGCATCAGTCCATAGATCGCCGACGACAGCGTCTGCGTCTCACCGGGGATATTCGAGACAAAGGTGATGGTGGCACCAAACTCGCCCAGCGCCTTGGCAAAAGCCAGCACCATGCCGGCGACCAGGCCGGGCCAGGCCAGCGGCAGGGTGATGGTGAAGAACACCCGCCATGGGCCTGCGCCCAAGGTCGAAGCGGCTTGCTCCAGCCGGCGGTCGGTGTTCTCCAGCGACAGCCGGATCGCCCGCACCATCAACGGAAAACCCATCACCGCGCAGGCCAGTGCCGCGCCGGTCCAGCGGAACGCAAACACGATGCCGAAGTGCTGCTGCAGGAAGCCGCCGACCACGCCTTGCGTGCCCAGTGTCATCAGCAGGGCATAGCCCATCACCACCGGCGGCAACACCAGCGGCAGGTGGACCACCGCATCCAGCAGGGCCTTGCCGGGAAAGCGCCGCCGCGCCAACAACCAGGCCACCGCCACGCCAAACGGCAGGCTGACCAATGATGCGGTCAGCGCCACCTTCAGGCTGAGCACGATGGCGGTGACTTCCTCGGGCGTGAACCAGGGCAAGGCGGCGCGATCAGCGAATCAGGGCAGCAGTTCGAAGCCGCGCTTCTTGAAGATGGCGTCGGCGTCTTTCGAGCCCAGCCACTCCACGAAGGCCTGCGCCTGCGTATTGCGTTCGCCGCGCAACGCCGCCACCGGATAGACGATGGCCGGATGGCTGCCATCGGGGAAGGTGGCGACCACGCGCACATTGGCTTCGGCCTTGGCATCGGAGGCATAGACGATGCCCAGCGGTGCCTCACCGCGCGCCACCAGCATCAGCGCTGCGCGCACGCTCTCGGACTCGGCCAGCCGCGATTGCACGCTGTCCCACTGCCCCAGCGCTTGCAGCGAGGCCTTGCCGTACTTGCCGGCCGGCACGCTGGTGGTCTGGCCCATGGCCAGGCGACCGTTCTCGCCCAATGCGGCGGCGATGGAACCGGCACGCTTCAGATCCACCTTGGCGGTGCTGGCCTTGGGTGCGACCAAGACGAGATGGTTGCCCAGCAGGTTGCGGCGCTGTGCTGCATCCAGCTTGTTGCGCTCCTGCAGGTAATCCATCCACTCCAAATCCGCAGAGAAGAACACATCGGCCGGCGCGCCTTGTTCAATCTGACGGGCCAGCGCCGAACTGGCGGCGTAGGACACGCGTACCGGAATGCCGGTTTTCTTCTCGTAGCCGGCCGCCGCTTCATCCATTGATTCTTTCAGGCTGGCGGCGGCAAACACGGTCAGCGGGGCCTTGTCCTGGGCCAGCGCGGGCAGGGCGGCGGCCAGCAGCAGCAAGCCGGTGGCGAGCGTGGCGGAAACCGTGCGGAGGCGAAGGCGAAGCGAGCTATGCATGACCAATCTCCAGCGGGAGGGGGAACTACGGGGACAGCACCACGATCTGTTCGATCTGGCGGATGCCGCGCGCCGGTCGCGCGTCGTCGGGCACGATCAGGCGCAACGGTCCGCTGTCCTGATCCAAAGCTTTGCCGGCACATTGGTCGACCAGGAATACGCGGCGATTACCCAGCGTAGGATCCAGTTCGGCCAGGCTGAAAGTCACCCGGTAACCGTCACGTGCACTGACTTCGACGCGCCGCGCCAATTGCGCGCCGCGCAGCGCGTCTTCTGGCATCGCGCCGGCCTGACGCAGCACCGACAACAAGGGCACGCCGCTGCAATCCAGAGCCTGACCATGCGCGCTGGCTTGCACGCGTTCGCGTGGCAGGCTGCGCCAGGCACCTTCGGCCAGTGGCACTTCCACGCGTGCCGGAATCGCCGCCTGCGGCTTGCCGGCTTCGGCGCCATGGTGTTGTGCGCTGGCCGAAGCAGACAGCAGGGTAAGCAGGGCCAGCGCGGGTCGAGCGAGTCGAATCAATGCCACGGGTTGCTCCTGGGCCAGGTCGTCGGGATGCGTGCTCAGTGCGGCGCCAGCGCAGCGTTCAACAGGCGCGCCAGGCGGACGCCGGCCAAGCGGATCTGTTGCTCGGCCAGCGGACGATACGTGTCGTAGTAGCTGGTTTCCAGTGTGGCACGCGGCGGGTAGACGCCCGGGCGCAGCACGATCTGGCAGGACTGACGCGCCCAGTCAGCGGCGGCCGGTGGCAAGGCCGGGGAGCGGTCGGCGGGTGGCGCGGGCAGCGCGGCGACCTGGGCCAGCAAGGCGGCATCATCCAGACCGGCCGAAGCCAGCAGGCCACTGTCCCAGACCCGATGCAGATTGCCACCCTTTTCCTGGTAGCTGGTCTGGAAATCGTTGCCGCCCTTGTCGCGGGCAAAACCCGCATGCATGGGCTGGTGCGCGTCGCCGACAAAGTGGACGACAAACTTCAAGGCCTGCAGGCGCTGTTCGCGCGGCAGTTTGGTATTGGCCAGGATCTCGGTCTGCGTGCGGATGGCATCGATCACGCAATTGCCATCCGGGCAGTCGCGCGGCGGGTCGTAAGCGCAATCGTGATCGGCCAGATTGACGAAGTGCCAGCGCGCGCTGCGCTTGCCCAGGTCGGGATCATTCTCGCGTAGGTTGTCGGCCCAGTTGGCGATGCCGGCCAAGGTGGGATCTGCTTCGCCTTGCAGCAAGGCGTCTACTTGCTTGCGTGCGGCGGGGCTCAGATCGTCGGCAGCCAGTTCGGCCACCATGCGATGTCCCACCGGGCCCCAGGCGAATGCTGCGGGCGCGGTGGTCAAGGCGGAGAGAAAAACGAGGGATGCAAAAAAGAATCGGGCCATGTCGACAACTTTACCCGACATGGCCCAACCCGGAGAGAACGTTGTGTGGCTGGAACGACATCCTGCGTGTAAAAAAGGCCGGGCCCTGCCTGGGTTTGAGGCGACAGGGCCCGGAGCAGGAAGTCTTAGAACTTCAGCACGTAGGCCGCGCCATAGACCAGCGGGTCGATGTTGGCGGTGCCCAACTTGGCGCCGTTCACTTCCACCTTGGTGTCGATGTCCATGTAGCGCACGTCAACGCGCAGCGCGCCGTTCTTGCTGACCGCGAAGTCCAGGCCGGCATGAGCGGCCAGGCCCCAGGAATCGCCCAGCTTGAGCTTGGTGCCGTCCAGGATGCCCTTGGTGTCTTCGCTGAAGAAGGTGGTGTAGTTGATGCCGGCGCCGAGGAACGGCGAGACCTTGCCCTTGCTGTTGAAGTGGTATTGCAGGGTGAAGGTGGGCGGCAGGTGCTTGGTGCTGCCGACGGTGCCGACACCCTTGATGGCGATGTCGTGCTTGAACGGCAGGGCGGCCAGCACTTCCAGACCCAAGTTGTCGGCCAGGAAATACTCGGCGGTGATGGTCGGCTTGACGTCGCTGTCGATTTCCAGCGGCAGGGTGCCGGCGGCAAGCTTGCCGTTGTCCGACTTCGGGTTGACCTGGTGCACGCCGACGCCCAGCGTCCAGTCACCCTTGGACTGGGCGAAAGCGGGCAGGGCGGCGCCGGCCAGAGCGACGGCTAGCAGGGCAATCACGGGCTTTTTCATGGTGTCTCTTTGGTCTTGTGGGTTGGTGTGGGCGCAGTGTCCGCCTCTGAATTCACTAACGCCTTGATCACAATCAATCGTGGCCCGCAGCTTCCCCGCAGCCTGCCCGCGCGGTGCTGATAGAATGCGATTCCCCGTCAACCCCGCCGCGCCGGGCGCGGCCGCAGGAGTCTGAGCAATGTCGATCAAGGTTGGTATCAACGGCTTCGGCCGCATTGGACGCAACGTGCTGCGTTCCGCCGTGCAGAACTTTGCTGACGACATCGAAATCGTCGCGATCAACGATCTGCTGGAGCCGGATTACCTGGCCTACATGCTCAGCTACGACTCGGTGCATGGCCGCTTCAAGGGCGACGTCAAGATCGAAGGCAATACGCTGGTGATCAATGGCAAGAAAATCCGCCTGACCCAGGAACGCGATCCGGCCAACTTGAAGTGGGATGAAGTCGGCGCCGAAGTGGTGATCGAATCCACCGGTCTGTTCCTGGACAAGACCACTGCGCAGAAGCACCTGGATGCGGGCGCCAAGAAGGTGATCCTGTCGGCGCCGTCGAAAGACGACACGCCGATGTTCGTGTTCGGCGTCAACGACAAGACCTACAAGGGCGAGGCGATCATCTCCAACGCCTCGTGCACCACCAACTGCCTGGCGCCGCTGGCCAAGGTGCTCAACGACAAGTGGGGCATCAAGCGCGGGCTGATGACCACCGTGCACGCCGCCACCGCCACCCAGAAGACCGTTGATGGCCCGTCCAACAAGGACTGGCGCGGCGGCCGCGGCATCCTGGAGAACATCATTCCCTCCAGCACCGGTGCGGCCAAGGCGGTGGGCGTGGTGATTCCGGAGCTCAACAAGAAACTGACCGGCATGAGCTTCCGCGTGCCGACCAGCGACGTGTCGGTGGTCGATCTGACCTGCGAACTGGAAAAGCCCGCCACCTACGCCGAGATCTGCGCGGAAATGAAGGCGCAGAGCGAAGGCGCGCTGAAGGGCATCCTGGGTTACACCGAAGACAAGGTGGTGGCCACCGATTTCCGCGGCGACACCCGCACCTCGGTGTTCGACGCCGACGCCGGCATCGCCCTGGACAGCACCTTCGTCAAGCTGGTCAGCTGGTATGACAACGAGTGGGGCTATTCCAACAAGTGCCTGGAAATGGTGCGCGTGGTCGCCGGCAAGTAAGCCAGGCCAAGGCCGCGACACAGCAGGGGCGCCTTCGGGCGCCCTTTGCTTTTGCGGGCAGGCAGGAAACCGGACCCGCGGCGGGATCCGTTACGATGCCCGGGCCGCCCTTGGGGTTGGGGAAAGAGCAGGCGGCCCACAACGAGGACAGGGAATGGATGACTTGGCAGGTGTGCTGGTCTTGTTCGGCCTGGCGGTGCTGGCGGTGCCGGTACTGCTGATCGTTGCGCTGGTCTCGATCAGCGGCTTGAAGCAGCGCGTGTCCCGGCTGGAAGAGCAACTGGCGCAAGCGCGTCACGCCGCATCTGCTGCGCAGCCTGGGCCGTCGGCCGCCTACGCGGCGGACCAGGATGGCGTGGACGATGCGCCCACCCTCGGCGAAATCCTGCAACGCAGCGCCCCGGCGAGCACCGCGGCTCCGGCATCGCGTAGCGCGCCGCCGCCGCTGGTCGATGAGCCGCATGCCGAGGAACCGGTATTGCCGCCGCCGTTGCCGGTGCAGCCGGTTGCCGCGACTCCACCGCCGTTGGAACGTCCGGTCGAGCAGCCCGCACCTGCGTTGGAAATCCCGCGCGTGCCGCGCCCGCCGCTGCGCACCGCGCCGGCGCGTCCGGACCCGATCACCCTGGGCCTGCGTGCGATCAAACACTGGTTCACCGTGGGCAACGTGCCGGTCAAGATCGGCATCCTGGTCTTGTTTGCTGGCGTGGCGGCGTTGCTGAAGTACGCCGCCGATCAAGGTTATTTGAACGCACCGATCGAGCTGCGCCTGGCCGCCATCGCCGCGGCCTCGCTGGCGGCGCTGGTGTTTGCCTGGCGCAAGCGCGAGAGCAACCGCAGCTTTGCGCTCAGCCTGCAAGGCGGCGCCATCGGCATCCTGTTGCTGACGGTGTTTGCCGCCTTCAAACGCTATGAATTGTTGGAGGCGACACCGGCGTTCGCGTTGAGCGTGATCCTGATCTTCGGCGCGGGCGCGCTGGCGGTCTTGCAGAACGCCAAATCGCTGGCGGTGTTCGCGATCCTGGCCGGCTTCCTGGCGCCGATCTGGCTGTCCACCGGCAGCGGCAACCATGTCGCGCTGTTTTCCTACTACGCGGTGTTGAACGCGGCGATCCTGGCGGTGGCCTGGTTCAAGCCTTGGCGTGTGCTCAATCTGTTGGGCTTTGTGTTCACCTTCGGCATTGGCACGCTATGGGGCGCGCTGAGTTACGAGCCGGCCAAGTACGCCAGCACCGAGCCGTTCCTGCTGCTGTTCTTTGCCTTCTACCTGATCATCCCGCTGCTGTACGCGCGGCGCTTGCCGGAAGGCCGTCGGGGCCTGGTCGATGCCTGCCTGTTGTTCGGCACGCCGCTGGTGTCGTTCGCGCTGCAGGCCGCCTTGCTCGACGGCGCGCGCATGCCGCTGGCTTACAACGCCTTGGGTCTGGCCGCGCTGTACGTGTTGTTGGCGCTGCTGCTGCGTCGCCGTGGCGGCTATGAGGCGCTGGTGCCAGCCTACGCCGTGCTGGGCGTGGGCTTTGCCACGCTGGCCGTGCCGCTGGCCTTGTCGGCGCGCGCCACCGCCAGCGTGTTTGCGCTGGAAGGCGCGGCGTTGATCTGGCTGGGGTTGCGGCAGGAGCGGCGCTTGCCTTTGTTCACCGGCAGTCTGCTGCAACTGCTGGCAGCGTTGGCGTTCTTCCTGGGCGACTTGCATGCCGGCGCCACGCCGGTGGCCAACCCGGTGTTCATGGCGGCGTTGATCATTGCGCTGGCCGGACTGACCAGCGCCTGGAACTTCGCCCGCCAGGATCATGCGCTGGCCTTGCCGTTCTATCTGTGGGGGCTGGGCTGGTGGTTGGGCGCAGGCGTGCATGAAATCGGCGCCTTCGTTGCCTATACGCATCGCGCCGACGCATTGCTGGCCTTCGCCGCAGTGACCGGTTGGCTGGCCGCCGAAGTCCATCGCCGTCGCCCTGCCACCGCATTGGCGATGACCACGCTGGCCGCGCTGATCGCGGCTGCACCGCTGGCAATCATCCAGGCGCAGGAACACGCGCAGCCATTTGCCGGTTACGGCGCACTGGCGTGGTTGGTTTACGCCGTGCTGGGCGTGCGCAGCTTGGTCTGCCTGCGCCGCAGCGAGCATGCGTTGGCCGGTTGGGCGCAGTTTGTCTGGTTGCTGGTGTGGCCGCTGGCGTTGTCGCTGCTGCTGGATTGGGTGAGCCGCGAGCAGCAACTGGCCGAAGGCTGGCGCGCGCTGGCGGTGCTGTTGCCGTGGCTGCTGGTTACGGCCATCGGACTGTTCCGCTGGCCGTGGCTGGCTGCGCCGCTGGGCGAGCGATTTGATGGCTATCGCACGGCGTTGCAGTGCGTGCAGTTCGGCGTGCTCGCCTGCGCCGGTGTGTACATGTTGCTGCTGGCCGGCAGCAGCGCGCCGTTGCCGTGGCTGCCGGTGGTCAATCCGCTGGAGCTGGCGCAATTGGCTGTCATCGCATTGCTCGCTTACTGGTTGTGGTCGCAGTCGGACCTGGCGCCTGATCTGCTGGTCTCGCAGCGCACCTCGCTGTTGGCCATCGCCGGCTTCGCCTGGGTCAGCGTGGTCGTATTACGCGCGGTCCATCACTGGGGCGGCATCGGCTGGGATGGTGCGCTGATCGGCACCAGCCTGGCGCAGACCAGCCTGACGCTCACCTGGAGCGTGTTGGGTGTGATCGGCTGGGTGCTGGGATCGCGTCGCGGCCAGCGCACGCTGTGGCTGGCGGGCGCTGTGTTGATGGGCGTGGTGCTGGTGAAGTTGCTGCTGATTGATCGTGGCAACCTTGGTGACGCGCTGGGCATTGCGTCCTTCATCGCTTACGGTTTGCTGTGCACGGTGGTGGGCTATCTGGCGCCGGTGCCGCCGCGCATGGCGCAAGAGGATGCGCAGGCATGAAGCAGACTGACCTAAAGCCCGCGGGCAGGAATCAAGTCGACATGAGCCACATCAACAAGAGCAGGTTGCACAAGGGAGTTGCGGGATTGGCGAAGCTCGGCGCGTTGGCGTTGTGCCTGCCGCTGCTGGCCAGCGCTGCCGCGCGCGATGACTACGCCCGCCAGTGGCCGCTGCAATTGCCCGCAGCGCAGGAAGGCGCCTATCGGGTGACCTTGGATGGCAGCGTGTACGAGCAGACGCGCTCGCCGCAGCTGGCGGATCTGGACATCCTGGATGCCAGCGGCAAGCCGGTGCCCTCGTTGCTGGCAGCACCCGCATCACCCGGCATCGGGCCGGCGCAACGGCAGGATCTGCCCTGGTTCCCGCTGCCTGCCTCGCAGCAAACACGCGATGTGGCGTCGATCAGCGAGATTGCCGCCGATGGCAGTTTGCGTCGGGTGCAATGGTCGGCCGCCGAAGTGCAGGCCAATGCGCCCGCCGCCGGTTTCCTGATCGATGCCAGCGCGCTCAAGCAACCGCTGCAGGCGCTGCAACTGCAGTGGCAGGTGGACTCGGCGCTGGAACGCGACGTGCGCCTGGAAGCCTCCGACGATCTGCGCCAATGGCGTCCGGCCGAAGGCGGCGATGCGCGCCTGATCGATCTGCGCAACAACGGCGCGCGGGTGCTGCGCAATCGCGTCGAGTTTGCGCCGCAACGTGCGCGCTACTGGCGTCTGCTTGTGCCCGCGCCGTTGCCGGCGGACTTCCGCCTGCTGTTGGTGCAGGCCGAGACCGCAACGCCAGGCGTCGCCACCGCCTGGCAGTGGCAGAGCTTGTCGGCCAAGCGCAACCCCGACGCCAAGGGGCAGATGCATTACGAATTCGAATTGCCGGGCCGTTATCCGATTGCCCGCGCCGATGTCGATCTGCCCGGCAACAACACCCAGCAGTGGCGGTTGGAATCGCGCGATCGCGACGATGCGCCCTGGCAACACGTGGCCGGTCCATGGGTGGCGTTCCGCGTCGCCAGCGCGGGCAGCGACAGCGCCTCGCCGCCGCAGGATCTGGCCGGCCTGCACCGTGATCGCTATTGGCGTTTGACGCCCGTGGATGGCGTCGACGCCGCCTTGCCCACGCTGCGGCTGGGCTGGCAGGCCGAGTCGCTGGTGTTCGTATCGCAGGGGCAACCGCCGTTTGTGCTGGTGGCCGGCAGTGCACGCGCCAGCCGCGCCGCCGCGTCGGTGCAGCCGACCCTGGATGCGATTCGCCAGCAACGCGGCGCCGACTGGCAGCCGTCGGTCGCTACGCTCGGCGCGCCGCAGGCGCTGGCCGGCGACGCCGCGCTGACGCCCGCGCCCAAGCCACGCGACTGGAAGACCTGGTTGCTGTGGTCCTTGCTGGTAGTGGGCGCGCTACTGGTCACCGGCCTGGCGCTGAGCCTGATGCGCAACAAGCCCGCCCGCGAGTAAGCCCCAGCATGGCGTGAAGCTGCGCGCGGCCAGCGGATTTGCCGCGCCCGCGCGCAGCCGGGACAATAGGGGTCTTTCCCCTGTTCCGAAGGAATGCCCCATGTCCATCGTCCGCATGACCGATCTCGACCTAGCCGGTAAGCGTGTGCTGATCCGCCAGGACTTGAACGTGCCGATCGAAGAGGGCCGCATCACCTCCGAACAACGCATCACCGCCTCGGTGCCGACCCTCAAGCTGGCGCTGGAAAAAGGCGCGGCGGTGCTGGTCACCTCGCACCTGGGCCGGCCCAAGGAAGGCGTGTGGAGCGAAGCCGATTCGCTGGCGCCGGTGGCCAAGCGTTTGACCGAACTGCTCGGCCAGGAAGTGAAGTTGGTCAAGGACTGGGTGGACGGCGTGGATGTCGCGCCCGGCCAGATCGTGCTGCTCGAGAATTGCCGCATGAACGTGGGCGAGGGCAAAGACGATGAAGCCCTGTCGAAGAAGTACGCCGCGCTCTGCGATGTGTTTGTCATGGACGCCTTTGGCACCGCGCACCGCGCGCAGGCTTCCACCCACGGCGTGATCCGGCAGGCCAAGGTCGCTGCCGGCGGCCCGCTGCTGATGGCCGAACTGGATGCGCTGGCCAAGGCGCTGCAGCAGCCGGCGCGCCCGCTGCTGGCGATTGTGGCCGGCAGCAAGGTCTCGACCAAGCTGGAACTGCTGTCCAACCTGGTCAGCAAGGTCGATCAGCTGATCGTCGGCGGCGGCATCGCCAACACCTTCATCGCCGCGCTCGGCCACAAGGTGGGCAAGTCCTTGTACGAAGCCGATCTGATCGACACGGCCAAGCAGATCATGGCCGACGCCAAGGCGCGCGGCGCCGATATTCCGGTGCCGGTGGACGTGGTGGTGGCGCCTGCTTTTGCTGCCGATGCACCGGCCACGGTCAAGGCGGTGGACGCGGTGGGTGATGACGACTTGATCCTGGACATCGGCCCGCAGACCGCCGCGCGCTATGCGCTGTTGATTGCCGATGCCGGCACGGTGGTGTGGAACGGCCCGGTGGGCGTGTTCGAGTTCGACGCCTTTGGCGGCGGCACGGAAACGCTGGCACGCGCGATTGCCAATTCCAAGGCGTTCTCGATTGCCGGTGGCGGCGACACGCTGGCGGCGGTGGACATGTACAACATCGCCGAGCAGGTCAGCTATATCTCCACCGGTGGCGGCGCGTTCCTGGAATTCCTGGAAGGCAAGACCCTGCCGGCCGTGGCCGCACTGGAGGCGCGCGGCTCGTGAGTCGTTCGGTCCTGTTTTTTGATCTGGACGGCACGCTGATTGATTCGGCCGTGGGCATCACCCGCTGCGTGGCCTATGCGCTGGAGCAACTGCAGCATCCGGTGCCGGACGAGAGCGAGTTGCGACGCTGGATTGGTCCTTCGTTGCGGACCAGCTTCACCCCGCTGCTGGGCGATGCGGAGCGGGTGGAGCAGGCGGTGGCGCATTATCTGGTGCGTTTTGAAACGCATGGCTGGAACGAACACGCCGAGTACGCCGGCATCGGAGAAGTGGTGACCGCCTTGCATGCGGCCGGGCATCGCCTGGCCGTGGTCACTGCCAAGAACGAGCCGCACGCGCGCAAGATCATCGCGCACTTGCCATTCGGCCATTGCTTCGAAGATGTAATCGGCGCCACGGCCGATGGCAGCCTCAGCCAGAAGCCGGAGCTGATTGCCGAGGCGCTGCGTCGTCTGCAGGTGCAAGCCGCCGACTGCTGGATGATTGGCGACCGCCGCATGGATATCGAGGGCGCCGCGCACCATGACATGCGCAGCGTCGGTGTGCTCTGGGGCTTTGGTGGCGAAGCCGAACTGCGCCAGGCCGGTGCAGGCCAACTGGCCCACAGTCCGGCGGATCTGCCCGCCTTGCTGGCGGCCTGAGGCGTCGCCGTACGCCCGCGTTCGCACGCGGGCATTTGCGCGGTGGCATTGCAGTGGTCTGTGCGTGCGCAGCAATTTCAGCGACGCACTAGACCAAAAAAATACCAGTCTGTCTTCATCGCGCTTACGCATGAAAGCGCTTGAAAACAGCGGTTTCGCAAGTGCTGGGTCGACGCGTCAGGCTTCCGGTCGCGGACCTTGTGTGCGAGCCGCGGCGATGAACATCTCATAGTGGTACGGGTGTGGTAGCGTTTGCGCGATCACAGGAAGCCCGCCTTATGACGACTCGCCAGCGCCGCACCAAAATCCTCGCCACCCTTGGCCCCGCCACCGACCCGCCGGGTGTACTCGACGAACTGTTCCGCGCTGGCGTGAACGTGGTGCGCCTGAACTTCTCGCATGGCGATCCCTCCGGCCAGGCCAAGCGCGCCGCCGCCGTGCGCGCCGCCGCGCAACGCGCTGGCGCCGAGGTCGGCATCCTGGCCGACTTGCCGGGACCGAAGATTCGCATCGAGCGTTTTGCCGAAGGCAAGATCGTGCTCAAGGCCGGCGCGCGTTTTGATCTGGTCGCCAGCGCCAATGCACCGGCCGGCGACGTCAACCAGGTCGGCGTCAGCTACCTGGGCCTGCCGGGCGACGTGCAGCCGGGCGACGTGCTGCTGCTCGACGACGGATTGATGCAGTTGCGTGTGGAAGCGGTGGAAGGCGAGCGCATCGTCAACACCGTGCTCAACGACGGCGTGCTGTCCGATCGCAAGGGCTTGAACAAGCAGGGCGGCGG
>Ga0160448_100112_pt1 | contig 39659 bp, 32 predicted proteins | sample HID1973M_E1MG_FD_108269 | JGI IMG/M metagenome (GOLD analysis project Ga0160448, IMG submission 108269) | Enriched mosquito-associated microbial communities from UW Madison campus, WI, USA - HID1973M_E1 MG | ecosystem: Host-associated > Arthropoda: Insects > Digestive system > Unclassified ...
CCGCCCAGACCAAGATCATCAAGAAGCTGTCCGGCGGCATCCGTATCTCGCTGGCGCAGTACCGCGAGCTGGCTGCGTTCGCGCAGTTCGCCTCGGACCTGGACGAAGCCACCCGCAAGCAGCTGGAGCGCGGCCAGCGCGTGACCGAGCTGATGAAGCAGAAGCAGTACCTGCCGATGTCGATCGCGCTGCAGGCGCTGTCGATCTACGCCGTCAACGAGGGTTACCTGGACGACGTGCCGGTCAGCAAGATTGGTGCGTTCGAAGACGCCCTGCACGCTCATTTCAACAACACCCAGGGCGAGCTGATCGATTCGGTCAACAAGTCCGGCAACTGGAATGACGAAATCGAAGGCGCCTTCAAGAAGGGCATCGCCGAGTTCAAGCAGACCGGTTCCTGGTAACCAGCAGTAAAGACTCCTTTACAGCGATCAGAGCGAGCGAGAAATGGCAGGCGGACGCGAAATCAAAACCAAGATCAAGAGCGTGCAGAACACCCGCAAGGTGACGCGCGCGCTCGAGATGGTCTCGGCCTCCAAGATCCGTAAGGCACAGGAGCGCATGAAGACCTCGCGTCCTTATGCGCGTGCGATGAAGCAGGTGATCGGTCACCTGGCCCAGGCCAACACCGATTACCAGCATCCCTTCATGGTCGAGCGACCGGAAGTGAAGCGCGTGGGCTACATCGTGATCTCCTCGGATCGCGGTCTGGCCGGCGGCCTCAACAACAACCTGTTCCGGCGCATGCTGGGCGAGGTGCGCGGCTGGCAGGACAAGGGCGCCGAGATCGACGTGGTCACCATTGGCCAGAAGGCCTCGGTGTTCTTCCGTCGCATCAAGGTCAACCTGCTCGGCAGCGTCTCGCACATCGGCGACAACCCCAAGCTGGATCAGCTGATCGGCGTCATCAAGGTCATGCTGGATGCCTACACCGAAGGCAAGCTGGATCGCGTGTATGTGGTCTACAACGGCTTCGTCAACACCATGACCCAGCGCGCCAGCTTCGATCAGCTGCTGCCGCTGCCGGCCTCGGAAACCCAGGTGGCCCACCACGATTGGGATTACATCTACGAACCCGATGCCGCGACCGTGCTCGATCACGTGATCACGCGTTACATCGAGTCGCTGGTGTACCAGTCGGTGTTGGAGAACATGGCATCCGAGCATGCCGCGCGCATGGTTGCGATGAAGGCCGCCAGCGACAACGCCACCAAGCTGATTGGCACCTTGAACCTGGTCTACAACAAGGCCCGCCAGGCCGCGATTACCCAGGAAATCTCGGAAATCGTCGGCGGCGCCGCCGCAGTTTGATGAATTGAACGTGGGAGGGGCCGTGGCCCCGACTACACCCGGTCGCGGCACCAGCCGCTCCCACAAAGCAGATTAAAGTTCAGAGGAAACCAACATGAGTCAGGGCAAGATCGTTCAGATCATCGGCGCAGTGGTTGACGTCGAATTCCCGCGCGGTGAAGTGCCGAAGGTGTACGACGCGCTGAAGGTGGCCAACACCGCCATCACGCTGGAAGTGCAGCAGCAGCTGGGTGACGGCGTGGTGCGTACCATCGCCCTCGGTTCCACCGACGGCCTGAAGCGCAACCTGGTCGCCACCAACACCAACCGCGCCATCTCGGTGCCGGTGGGTGCTGGCACCCTGGGCCGCATCATGGACGTGCTGGGCAACCCGATTGACGAAGCCGGCGACGTGCAGGCCAGCGACCATTGGGAAATCCATCGCGCCGCTCCGTCGTACGAAGATCAGTCTTCGGCCAACGAGCTGCTGGAAACCGGCATCAAGGTCATCGACCTGATGTGCCCGTTCGCCAAGGGCGGCAAGGTCGGCCTGTTCGGCGGCGCCGGCGTGGGCAAGACCGTCAACATGATGGAACTGATCAACAACATCGCCAAGGCGCACTCGGGTCTGTCCGTGTTCGCCGGCGTGGGCGAGCGTACCCGCGAGGGCAACGACTTCTACCACGAGATGAAGGACTCCAACGTCCTGGACAAGGTCGCAATGGTGTACGGCCAGATGAACGAGCCGCCGGGCAACCGTCTGCGCGTTGCGCTGACCGGCCTGACCATGGCCGAGTACTTCCGCGACGAGAAGGACGCGTCGGGCAAGGGTAAGGACGTGCTGCTGTTCGTCGACAACATCTACCGCTACACGCTGGCCGGTACCGAAGTGTCGGCGCTGCTCGGCCGCATGCCGTCGGCGGTGGGTTACCAGCCGACCTTGGCCGAAGAAATGGGCGTGCTGCAGGAACGCATCACCTCGACCAAGTCCGGTTCGATCACCTCGATCCAGGCCGTGTACGTGCCCGCGGATGACTTGACCGATCCGTCGCCGGCCACCACGTTCGCCCACTTGGACGCCACCGTCGTGCTGTCGCGTAACATCGCCTCGCTGGGTATCTACCCGGCCGTGGATCCGCTGGACTCCACCAGCCGTCAGCTCGATCCGAACGTCATCGGCCATGAGCACTACGACACCGCCCGCCGCGTGCAGTCCACCTTGCAGAAGTACAAGGAACTGAAAGACATCATCGCGATCCTGGGCATGGACGAACTGTCCGAAGAAGACAAGCAGGCCGTGTCGCGCGCGCGCAAGATCGAGCGCTTCTTCAGCCAGCCCTTCCACGTGGCCGAAGTGTTCACCGGCTCGCCGGGCAAGTACGTGTCGCTCAAGGACACGATCCGCGGCTTCAAGGCGATCGTCGACGGCGAATACGACCACCTGCCGGAGCAGGCGTTCTACATGGTCGGCAGCATCGAAGAAGCCGTCGAGAAGGCCAAGAAGATCGCCGAGAAGGCATAAGGGTTCCCCATGACCAGCACCATCCGTTGCGACATCGTCAGTGCCGAACAGGAAATCTTCCACGGTGAAGCCACCCTGGTCGTGGCCACGGGCGAACTGGGCGAATTGGGTATCGCGCCCAAGCACGCGCCGCTGATCACCCGCCTGAAGCCGGGCAAGGTGGTGGTGACGCTGCCGAGCGGCGAACACCTGGACTTCGCCATCTCCGGCGGCATCCTGGAAGTGCAGCCGCAGGTGGTGACGGTCCTGGCCGATACCGCCATCCGCGCGCAGGACATCGACGAAGCCTCGGTCCGCAAGGTCAAGGAAGAAGCCGAGCGCGTGCTGGCCAACAAGGATCCGAAGATGAGCGCCGAAGAGGCCCAGGCACAGCTGGCGATGTCCATCGCCCAGCTCAGCGCGCTGGAACGTCTGCGCAAGAACCTCAAGCACTGATCCCACGTGCCAGCTTCACCCACGAAAACGCCGGCCTAGCCGGCGTTTTTGTTTTTGCGTTGTCGGTCCGGCTGTCGCCACCCGGCATGACTGCCTCAGCGGTAGACCGCATGCCGCCACAGGAAAAAGCCGACCACGGCCAACGCCGCTTCCACCAGCGGCTTGGCCAGCCAGGCCTGTGACAGGCCCAGACTGTCAGCGATGACGCTCACCAGCAGCGTGCTGGCCGCAGTCAGCGCCAACCACACCACCGCAAAGCGCAGCAGACGTGTCCAGCCCAGGCGCGGCTGCCCCGGCTCGGCAAAGGTCCAACGGCCGTGCAGCCAGAAGCCCAGCAGGGCGCCGCAAACGCGGCCGGCCAGATTGCCGGGAGCGACCGGCATGCCGCCGGCGGTGGTGGCGACAAACACCAGCCAGTCCAGCGCCAACTGGGCCAGCCCCACCAGTACAAAGCGCGGCCCCTGCTTGAGCAAGCTCATGTCAGGTGCTTGTCCGCATGCGCGGAGTGGGGCGGTCGATGCTCATGGCCGGACATGCTACTGGCACTCGTGTCATAGAATCGACAACCGCATCCGCCACGGCAACATTCCATGACCCAACCCCTGCACGTGATCATCCTGGCCGCTGGCGAAGGCAAGCGCATGAAGTCGGCGCTGCCCAAGGTGCTGCAGCCCATCGCGGGCCAGCCCATGCTGGCGCATGTGATCGAGGCCGCGCGCGCCTTGCAGCCGCAGGGCATCCACGTGGTGTACGGGCATGGCGGCGAACAAGTGCGCGCCGCCTTCGCCGCTCAAGCCGGTTTGGAATGGGCCGAACAGAGCCAACAGCTGGGCACTGGCCACGCGGTGGCGCAGGCGATGCCGCAGGTGCCGGATGCGGCCACGGTGCTGGTGCTGTACGGCGACGTGCCGCTGACCCGTCCGGAAACCCTGCGCCGCCTGCTCGAAGCACCCGGTCGCTTGGCCGTGCTGGTCGCCGAGCCGGAAGACCCCAGCGGCTACGGCCGCATCGTGCGCAATGCCGAAGGTCGCGTGGCCGCCATCGTCGAGCATAAGGACGCCGACGACGAGACGCGCCGCATCCGCACCATCAACACCGGCATCATCGCCGCCGAATCCACCGCGCTGCGCCGCTGGTTGTCGACGCTGTCCAACAGCAACTCACAAGGCGAGTACTACCTGACCGACGTGTTCGCTTCGGCTGCCGGCGAATTCAGCCCGGCCGAGATGGTGCTGGTCACCGACCCGATGGAAGTGGAGGGCGCCAACGATCCCTGGCAGCTCGGCCAGCTGGAACGCGCCTACCAATTGCGCGCCGCGCGCGCTCTGTGCGTGCAAGGTGCGCGCCTGCTCGACCCAGTGCGCTTCGACCAGCGCGGCACGGTCACAGTCGGCCGCGACGTGGAAATCGACGTGGACGTGATCCTGGAAGGCGAGGTCGAGTTGGGCGACGACGTGCGCATCGGCGCCTTCAGTCGGCTCAAGGACGTCAAACTGGGTGCCGGCACCGTTGTGCGCGCGCACTGCGATCTGGAAGGCGTGGTTGCCGAAGGCGCTGCGTTGATTGGCCCGTATGCGCGCCTGCGTCCGGGCACGGTGCTGGCCGACGGCGTGCACGTGGGCAACTTCGTGGAAACCAAGAAAGTCAGCCTGGGCGTGGGCAGCAAGGCCAACCACCTCACCTACCTGGGCGATGCCGTGATCGGCAGCGGCGTCAACATCGGCGCCGGCACGATCACCTGCAACTACGACGGTATCAACAAGTTCGTGACCACCATTGGCAATGGCGTGTTCGTGGGTTCCAACTCCTCGCTGGTGGCGCCGGTCACGCTGGGCGACAACGCCACCATCGGTGCCGGATCCATCATCACCAAGAACGCACCGGCCGATCAGCTGACCGTGGCGCGTGCGCGACAGATGAGCATTGAAGGCTGGCAGCGGCCGAAGAAGAAGTAAGCAACATCGTGGCGACGGCGCAGCAAGCCAACCGTCGCCCCTGCCGCACCCACATCCAAACCCGCCGCCGCAGCCGCGCAACAGTCGAGCAACGGTCGAGCAGGCCGCGCTCCTACGCGGCGGTGATCGAATCCGGCAGTTGGATCGACACGCATAAACCACCGCCTTCGCGATTGTGCAGCGACAGGCGGCCGCCATGGGCTTCGACGATCTCGCGGGTCAACGCCAGCCCCAGGCCGGTGCCATTGCGCTTGGTCGAGTAGAACGGCACCAGCGCGTTCTGCAGCACGGCGTCATTCATGCCGCTGCCGCGGTCCATCACTTCCAGCCGCAGCCATTCCGGCAAGCGGGTGACCTTCAGGCTGACACCCTCGCTGGTGGAGCCGGATTCGTGCGCGTTCTTGAGCAAGTTGAGCAGCGCCTGTTCCATCTGCGCCGGATCAATCCGGCTGCTCAACTCGTCGCTGGGCAGATCCAGCTCAAAGCCAATCTGCCGCTGCAGGCCGGCCAGGAAGGTCGCCCAACGCACAGTCTGCAATTGCGGCTGCGGCAGCTTGGCAAAGCGCGCATAGCCGCGGATGAAGCCTTCCAGATGCCGCGCGCGCTCTTCGATGGTGGAGAAGATTTCTTCCAACCGCTCATGCCGTCCGCGCCGCACCAGCTCGCCACCGGAGTGCGCCAGCGATGCGACCGGCGCCAACGAGTTGTTCAACTCGTGGCTGATCACGCGGATGACCTTCTTCCAGGTCATCACTTCCTGTCGTCGCAGTTCGCTGGTCAACAATCGCAACAGCAACAACTCGTGGCGGCGCCCATTGAGGCGGAAGTTGCGCCGCGCCAGGTGGTAGACCTGCTCTTCCTCATCGTTCTCCTCGTGGCCGACCGCGAACAGGCTGTCGCCACCGCGCGCCATCGCCTCGCGCATTTCCAGCGGTGCCGCCTGCAGCAGGGACTCGAAATTCTGTCCTTCCAGTTTCCACCCGCCGTGCAGCAGTTTGCGCGCGGCGACGTTGGCAAACACCACCCGGCGGGTGCCATCGTTGGCGCTGGACAGCAGCAGCATCGCTACCGGCGTGTTCTGCACCATCGTGTCCAGCAGCAGTTCGCGTTGCACCAGGCTCTGGCGTTGCTCGCGCAGCACGTCACCCAGTTCGCTGTGCGAACGCACCAGGTCGCCCAATTCGTCCCGGCTGTCCCAGTGGATACCAAAGTTGTATTCGCCGTCGCGATAGCTGTTGACGCTGCCAGACAAGGCGCGGAAGAGCGAGTTCATCGGCGCCAGCGCACGCCGCACCGCCAGCATCACCAACGGCAAGGCCACCACCGCCGTGACCAGGAAGGCCAGTCGCCGATCCTCCAGCCAATGATCCAACACCAGCGGCAAGCCGATGGCTGCGGCCAGCGAAGGCAGCAGCCATAGCAACATGCGGCCAGCGAGCGAGCGACGGATCATTCGCGCGGAATACCGTAGCGGTCCATACGCCGGTACAGCGCCTGACGACTCAGGCCCAGCTCCGCCGCCGCCTGCGCGATCACGCCGCCGGCGCGTGCCAGTGCCGCTTCCACTGCGCCGCGATCCGGCTCGTCATGGCCGTTGCTGCGTGCAGGTGCGGACTTGGGCAGGTTCAAGTCGGTCGCCTCGATGCGCGCACCCTGGGCGAGCAGACCGGCGCGCTGCATCACATTGCGCAGCTCGCGCACGTTGCCTGGCCAGGCATGCCGAAGCAGGGCGTTGCGCGCTGAATCTGCCAGTGGTTTGTCATCCGGGCGGAAGTGTTCGGCCAGGGGCAGGATGTCGCCTGGCCGGTCGGCCAAAGGCGGCAGGTTCAATTCAATTGCGTTGAGCCGGTAGTACAGATCTTCGCGGAAGCTGCCTTCGCGGATCATCGTAGGCAGATCCGCGTTGGTGGCGCTGATCACCCGCACCTTGACCTGGCGTTCGCGGTTGGAACCCAACCGTTCAAAACGTCCAGTCTCCAGCACGCGCAGCAACTTCATCTGCCCGGCCAGCGGCAGGTTGCCGATTTCATCCAGGAACAAGGTGCCGCCATCGGCAGCTTCAAACTTGCCTTCGCGGGCCTTGTTGGCGCCGGTGTAGGCGCCTGCGTCGGCGCCAAACAGTTCGGCCTCGATGAGTTCGGCCGGCAAGGCGCCGCAGTTCAAGGTGACAAAGGGACCGCGCTGCACGCTGGAGTTGGCCTGGATGATCTCGGCAATCTTCTCTTTACCGCTGCCATTGGGTCCGGTGATCAGCACCGGCAGCTCCGAACGTGCCACCTGGCAAGCCAGCGCAATCATGCGCTCGCTGGCGGGGTCTTCGAACACCAGACCGCGCAGGTCGTAGCGCGAGGTGAGCTGGTCGCGGCTACGGCGTTCGCGTTGGCGGCGGCGATCCAGTTCGCGCCGAGCCTCGGACAGTTCGATCAGGTTGTTGACCGTGGTCAGCAGCTTGCGATCATCCCAGGGCTTGGCGATGTAATCGATGGCGCCGGCCTTGACCAGGTTCACCGCCGCTTCCAGATGCGTCCACGCGGTGAGCAGGATCACCGGCAGATCCGGATGCTGCGCGCGGATAGCGGCGAACAGGGCTTCGCCTTCGGCACCGGAGGTGGTATCAGCACTGAAGTTCATGTCCTGGATCACCAGGTCCACCGGCTCCTGGCGCAACAAGGCCAACCCCAGCTCCGGTGTTTCCGCGTGCAGGGTGTTGATGTCGTGCAATGAGAACAGGACTTCCAGCGCCGTGCTGACGGCGAGGTTGTCGTCGATGACAAGAATGGTCGGCATGCCTATAGCCTAACCCAGGGTTTGCGGGTGACATGGTGCGGCGCGACGTTGGCGGCACGACGCGCCGGCCAGGTGGCCAGCACCTGGCTGATGGCGATAGCCACCAGCATCACGCCCAGGGCGAACATCGGCGGCGGCGCTTGCACCGTCCACGGCAAAGCGGTCAGGCGCGGCGCCAGCTGCATGCCGGCCAGCAGACCGAGCACGCAACCGACCGCGACCAGGCGGAACAGATCCCAATGCACCGAGCCACGTATCTGCGCACGGCTGGCGCCCAAGGCGCGATGCAGACTGATACGGCTGGTGCTGCGTTGCACCCACAACATCTCGGCTGCGCCCAGGCTCAGCAACGTCAGCAGCGACCAAGCCAGGGCGCACAGCATCCAGGTCCAGGCGCCACGTCGCTGCGCCTGCAGCGTGGCCGGGCGCAAGTCCGCCAGCAACTTCGGCAGGGCGATGGGGCGGCCACTGAAGTGCTGGAGCAGCTCACGCTGGATAGCCGAGGCCACGCGTGCTTGCTGACCGGGCGACACCCGCACCAGGTAGTGGGCATAGCCGGCGTCATCGGCCATGGCGGGCAGGATCATGCTGCTTTCGGTGCTCACGCCGAGTTGTCGGCTGCCAAGGGGGGCGGGCAGGCCCGCAACCACACCCACCACGCGCAGGTCGCGCGTGGGCCCATGCAACATCCTGCCGACCGCCTGTTGTCCAGGGAATAGTTGTTCTGCCAGCCCGCGCGTGATCACCACCGGCATTTCGCCTGGCCGTTGCCACAGGGTCGCCGCGCCCTCGTTGTCTGCCGGTCGCAGCACGCGACCGGCTTGCAGGCGCAGCCCCAACGTGTCGAACAAGTCGCTGTCGCCAAAGCTTGTACTCACCGGCAAGGAGGCCGACGACGTCGCTCCGCGACGCACGACGGTATTCCACGAGTTGATCCCATAAGGCACCTGATTGATGCGGGACACCCGCTCCACGCCATCAATGCGGCTCAGCAACTCCCGCGCGTTGGCACTCGCATCGGCCGCAAGCCGCCCATTGCCCAGCGGCGCCACCACCAGCACACGTTGTTCGTCGATGCCGCTGTCTTCCGCGAGGCGGTCGCGCCATTGCGTCATCGACTGCCATGCCAGCTGCCAAAGCAGGCAGGCCACAGCCACTTCCAGCATCAACAGCCAGCCCAAGCCGGCGTGCGGGGTCATCAGGCGTAGGGGAAAGCGCAGCTTGTTCATGCGCGTGATCCCGGCGTGGCCCGCATTTGAGAGCGGGGCACGCCGGGCGTCCATCAGGCGCTGCGGGTGGCCACCGCCGGCGGCACCGCCGCGGCGCGAATGGCCGGACCCAGTACCGACAGCTGACCCAACAGCCACAGCAGCACTGCGCCCACTGGCAGGTAATACAAGGGCAGGCGCGGCAGTTCGTACTTGCCCATCAGCATCTGGTTGATGCCGTAGGCCATCGCCATGCCCAGCACGATGCCCAACGAAGCCAGCAGGAAGTTCTCGGTCTGGAAGTAGCGCAGGATCTGCCGGCGGGTGGCGCCCAACGCGCGGCGCACGCCGATCTGCTTGGAGCGCTGCTGCACCCAGAAGCTCGCCAGGCCGATGATGCCCAGTGCAGTGACGATCAACAGCGCCACGCACACCGCCACCAGCAACCAGGCCATGGAACGATCCTGGCGATAGAAGTTATCGCGCAGCTCCTGCATTGTCTGCTGTTCGAGGATGATGCGGTTGGCGTTGTTCTTCTGCAGCGTGTCCACTGCCGTCTTCAACACTTCGGCGCGACGCTCCGGATCAGTACGCAGCAGGTAGTTGCCGCCCATGCTGTAGGGCACCTTGATCGGGAAGATCATCGAGTACTCATACGCGCTGGGACCGCCCTGCTCATTGGGCCGGACCAGGTGGTCAACGATGCCGACAATCTTGATGGGTTCTTCGCCCCAGCTGTAGAACACCTTGCCCAGCGCGTTCTCACCCGGGAACATCTTCTCGGCCATGCTCTGGGTGATGATCGCCGAGGGAATGTTGCCGACCGCATCAGGCTTGTTGAGTTCAGTCCAGGATAGGAACTCATCCGGGTTGAACTGGCGGCCGGCAATCAGGCGCAAGCCCAGCGTGTTGACCAGCTGCTCGTCACCCAGATACGTGGTGGCGTTCAAGGTGGCGTGGGTCTGGTCCTTGCTCAGCTGCACACTGCTGTTCCAGGAACCGTTGCCGAACGTCACCTGGTTGGTGGAGGTGGCGAACTTGACCCCGGGGATGGAACGCAGCGCCGCCAGATCGGATTGGGTCAATGCATCGGCATTGTCATCGCGGCCAATGCCGGTCAGCTGCACCCGCACGATGCCTTGTTCGTCCAAGCCGCTGACGCGGTCCATGCGATCCAGGCGGCCGTTGATCAGGAACAGCGCGTTGCAGATGATCGCGCAGCTCAGCGCAATCTCGATGACGATCAGTGCCGCCGCGGTCTTGTGCCGGCGCAACGCTGAAAAGATGGGGCGGATTTCCATGGTCAGGCTCCGTCGAATTATTGGGATTTCAGCTGGATGGCCGGGGTGACCTGGCAGGCGCGCCAGGCGGGCAGCAAACCCGCCAGCACGCTGGCCAGGATTGCCAACAGGAAGGTCGTAGCCAGCATCAGCGGATCCAGATGCGCCAACTCGGCATAGCTGGCCGGCTGCTGACGCACGGCCCACAGTCCAAGCAAGGCCAAACCCAGGCCGAGCACGCCGCCCGCCAGGCCGACGGTGCCGGCTTCCACCAGCGCCTGGGCGAAGATCGCCGCTTTGGAAGCACCCAGCGCACGACGCACACCAATCTCGCTGCTGCGACGCATGAACTTGGCCAGCAGCAGACCCACCGTGTTGATCAAGCACACCAGCAGAAAGCCAAATGCCAGCCAGGTCTGCAGGCGCACGTCATTCGGCACCACGCGCTTGAACTCCAGCCACTCCATGACATTGCGCAGGCGGATGTTGGTGGGACGCTCGAAGCGGCCGGCACGACGCTGCTGATCCGAATAGTTGGTCAGGTACTGCTTGTACGCGGCAAATTTGTCTGCGCTTTCCAACTGCACCCAGTACTGCATCCAGGTGCAGGGCGCGTTGACGCCAGTCTCGTCACCCTGGCTGTCGCCCCAGCAGTTCATGGAGCCATTGCGGCCCATCTTCAGGCCCACGGCGGTGGAGAAGGGCAGGAACACCTGCTCCACCTCACCGTAGCGGTCGCTGTTCAAATCGTAAAAGCGCGGGGTGGGCCGCCATTCGTCGAGCACGCCGATCACGCGGAATTCGTTCTGATCCATGCGGATCGACTTGCCCACGCTATTGCCGCCGTCGAACAGCTTTTCATTGAGCTTCTTCGAGATCACTGCGACGCGTCCCTGGCCTTCGTCCTCGGTGGCGGTCCAGCCCTGGCCGAATGCAAACGGCGCATCGAACATCGGGAAGAAGTCGGCCGAGGCATAGCGCGCGTCCACCACGAACGGCGACAGACCCTGCTTCTCCGGTTCGATGCTGGCGCCGCCGCCGGTCATCAGTGCCTGGCGGTCGCCTTTCTTCTCGCGCAGCAGTGCTTCGGCGTCGAAGCGGGTGACCTGTTCCTCCGGCTCTTCGCCGGCGGTGTAGCCATCCATCGACTGCGGATCCATCTGCACGTAGTACAGGTTCTGGCTCTTGCCCGGCATGGGATCGCCGGAGAGGATGTAGAACACGGTCAAGGTGGTCATGCTGGCGCCGATGCCCAGCGCAATGGCCAGGACCATCAAAGCGGTCAGCACCTTGTTGCGCTTGAAGCTGCGCAGGGCCAACTGAAAGTAGTAGCCGAACATGGGCGTGGCCTCAGGCTTGGGCGGGAGCGAGGTTCAGATCCAGATCACCGGCGGCGACCAGGCGCGGCTCGGTGGTCAGGTCGGTAGCGGCGCCATCGACGATGTGCACGTTGCGCTGCGCACGCGCGGCCAGTTCCGGATCGTGGGTGACCATGATGATGGTGGTGCCTTGCCCGTTGATTTCCTCGAGCAGCTCCATCACCCCGCGTGCCATCTGCGAGTCCAGGTTGCCGGTGGGTTCGTCGGCCAGCAGCAGGCGCGGCGTGCCGGCGAGCGCACGTGCAATGGCCGCGCGCTGTTGCTGGCCGCCGGACAGTTCGGACGGGTAATGGCGCATGCGCGACCCCAGGCCGACCCGACTCAGCGCGTCTTCGATGCGCTTCTTGCGCTCGGCCGCGTTCATGCCGCGATAGCGCAACGGCACGTCGACGTTGTCGAACAGGTTCAAGTCCGGAATCAGGTTGAAGCTCTGGAAGATGAAGCCGATCTTCTGGTTGCGCAGCTGCGAGCGCGCGTCATCGGACAGGCCGCTGACATCCTGACCATCAAGCTGGTAAGTGCCGCCGTTGAAAGTTTCCAGCAGGCCGGCGATGTTGAGGAAGGTGGTCTTGCCCGAACCGGACGGACCGGTGACCGCGACAAACTCGCCCTCGCGGACATGCAGATCAAGCGAACGCAAGGCATGCGTCTCAACTTGGGAAGTGCGGTACACCTTGGAAACCGAGCGCATGTCGAGCATGTCGTTGTCCTCTTGGTAAACGGGTTGCGAGTTAGGGAAAGGGGGAAGGGAAAAATCAGTTGATCGACACGCGTTCGGCATCGCCAAACTGGTCGCTGCCGGACACCACTACGCGGTCACCTGGTTGCAGGCCGCCCAGCACTTCGATGGCGCTCAGGCTGCTGACGCCCAGTTGCACCGGCTTGCGCACGGCCGAGCTGCCGTCCATCACGTAGGCATAGCGACCGCCGGACTGTTCCAGGAACGGACCGCGTTCGACCATCAGCACGTTCTTGCGGGTATCCAACAGCACGCGTGCGCTCAGCCGCTGGCTCTGGCGCAGGCCCGGCGGTTGCTTGTCGCTGAAGCGGATGCGCGCGTTGACCTCGCCATTGACCACTTCCGGCGACACCGCGGAGATCGCGCCCGCATACGGCTGGCCATTGCTGGTCAGCTGCGCCGGCATGCCGATCGCCAGATCGCGCGCGAAGCTTTCCGGCACCTTGATCTCCACTTCGAACTTGGACAGATCCACCACGCTCATCACCGGCGCATTGAGCGCCACGTTGGAGCGCTGCACCGCCTGCACCTGGCCGACCTGACCATCGAAGGGCGAACGCAGAGTCAAGGCATCCACCTGGCGCTGCACCTCGGCCACGATCGCGCGTTGGCGATCTGCCAGCAGGTGCTTGTTGCGTGCGTCCAGGGTCGCGCTCTGGCCTTGCAGGCCTTCGTCGCGCTTGGCGTGGTCCAGCGCGATCTCGGTCTTGCGCAGTTCGTCCTTGGCCTTGGCCACGTCGATCTGCGGTACGGCGCCGCCGTCAAAGCCGCGCTGATAGCGTTCCAGATCGCGCTCGGCGGCGGTGCGATCAATGCCGGCCTGGTCCAGCATCTTGCGGGCGTTGGCGCGGGTGACCGTGGCATCCAGTGCGGCGCGGCTGGCTTCGGCTTCCAGGCCGGCCAGGGTGGCCTGCTCCTGGGCCAGCTTGCTGCGCAGCTCGGGACTGTCGATTTCCGCCAGCACCTGACCCTGCTTCACTTGATCACCGGCCACCACCTTCAAGGTGACCACGCCACCGGCGACGGCATAGAGGGTGGGGCTGTTGGAGGCGATGACCCGACCGTCGGCGGCGATGTCGCGAACCAGATCGCCGCGCTTGACCTCGGCAATGCGCACCCGCGCCCCGTCAAAGGACTGCGAGCCCGACAGCCAGCCGCGGGCGGCAAATACGATGCACAGCAGCAGCACCACGCCGCCGGCGGCGGGCAGGGCCCAACGCTTCCACGGACGGTTGGCTGCCTGCGGGTTGCTGAGAGGGCGGTCTTGCGCGGAAGTGTCCCGAATCATCTGCGGCATGCGTTCTTTGAAGAGTCAGGCCACTACAAAGCAGAACGCGTGCCAACTCTAAGTATCTGATTGGCAAAGGGGCAGGGGACGAAATGGGGTGTCCGGGTGTCCGCCCGGACAGGGGCCGGACACTCGGCCGTCCGGACACGGACGGTAGAATCGACTCACACGAACAATTACAGGATGGATGACGGCCTATGTGCGGCATTGTGGGAGCGATCGCCGATCGCGACGTGGTTCCGGTACTGATTGAAGGTCTCAAGCGGCTGGAATACCGCGGTTACGACTCCGCCGGCATCGCCGTGGTGGAACAGCAGGACGTGCGCCGGGTGCGCCGTACCGGCCGGGTGGCCGAGATGGAATCCGCCGCCGCCGCCGAAGGTTTCAATGCCAGCCTGGGCATCGGTCACACCCGCTGGGCCACCCACGGTGGGGTGACCGAAGCCAACGCCCACCCGCATATCAGCCACGGCGTGGCGCTGGTGCATAACGGCATCATCGAAAACCACGAAGAGCAGCGCGAGAAGCTCAAGGCGCTGGGCTATGTATTCGAGTCGCAGACCGATACCGAAGTCATCGCCCACCTGATGCACCACCACCTCAAGGGTGGCGACGACCTGCTGAAAGCCCTGCAGCGCACGGTCAAGGAACTGACCGGTGCCTATGCATTGGCCGTGGTCAGCCGCAAGGAACCCGAGCGCATGGTCTGCGCGCGCATGGGCTGCCCGCTGCTGATTGGCCTGGGCGAAGGCGAGAACTTCATCGCCTCGGACGTCTCGGCCATTATCCAGGCCACCCGCCGGGTGATTTTCCTGGAAGAGGGCGATACCGCCGAAGTGACCCGCAGTGCAGTCCACGTGTTCGATGGCCACGACCAGCCCATCGAGCGCGACGTGCATGTCTCGGATGTATCGCTGGCCTCGCTGGAACTGGGCCCGTACCGCCACTTCATGCAGAAGGAAATCCACGAGCAACCGCGCGCCATTGCCGACACCATCGAAGCGGTGATTGACGGTGGTTTCTCAGCCGAGCTGTTCGGCGCCAATGCCGAGGCCGTGCTCAAGGACATCGAGGGCGTACAGATTCTGGCCTGCGGCACCAGTTACTACGCCGGCCTGACTGCGCGTTACTGGATCGAAGCCATCTCCGGCTTGCCGTGCAGCGTGGAAATCGCCAGCGAATACCGCTATCGCGCCGCCTACGCCAATCCCAAGCACCTGGTGGTGACGATTTCCCAGTCCGGCGAAACCCTGGACACCATGGAGGCGTTGAAATACGCCAAGTCGCTGGGTCACGAGCACACGCTGTCCATCTGCAACGTGCCGGAGAGCGCCATTCCGCGCGCCAGTGAGTTGGTTTGCTATACCCGCGCCGGTGCCGAGATTGGTGTGGCCTCGACCAAGGCCTTCACCACCCAATTGGCGGCACTGTTCCAGCTGACCGTGGTGCTGGGCAAGCTGCATGGCAAGGTTTCGGCAGAAGAAGAGGCGGGTTATCTGGAAGAACTGCGCTTCCTGCCCGGCAGCATCCAGCACGCACTCAACCTGGAGCCGCAGATTGCGCTCTGGGCCGAGAAGTTCGCACCCAAATCAGATGCCCTGTTCCTGGGCCGCGGCCTGCATTACCCCATCGCACTGGAAGGCGCGCTCAAGCTCAAGGAAATCTCGTATATCCACGCCGAGGCTTACCCGGCAGGCGAGTTGAAGCATGGCCCGCTGGCGCTGGTGGATGCCGATATGCCGGTGGTGGTGATTGCGCCCAACGACAAACTGCTTGAGAAAGTTAAGTCAAACATGCAGGAAGTGCGCGCGCGTGGCGGCGAGCTGTTTGTCTTCGCCGACCAGGACAGCAATTTCACCGAGTCCGAAGGCGTGCATGTCATCCGCACCCCGCGCCACACCGGCGTGCTCAGCCCGGTGGTGCATACCATCCCGGTGCAACTGCTGGCTTACCACACGGCGTTGGCGCGCGGCACAGATGTGGATAAACCACGCAACCTGGCCAAGTCGGTGACGGTGGAGTAAAAAACGCCGTCACAACTCACGCTCCAACCAGAAAGGCGAGGTCCGCAAGGATCTCGCCTTTTTTATTTTGCCCATTCTGCGCACCTTCCCCGCCAATTATCCGAGAAGCGGTGAATCCCCTTGAAAACCCGACACCATCGAGCTTCGATGACTCGTTTTGGACGGTGCGGTTACACAAGTCCAATCTCGCAGCAAGCGACGTATTTGCCTGAACTACGTCGGAAATGTCTGAAACATTAATTTGCAAGAGGGTGGTCAGAAGAATCCGATTCCGAGCACTGTGAGGGAAACTCACTATGGCTGCACCTCGGAGGGCATGGGAGTTATCCCAACTCAGGGGTTCACTCCCAACTCGTTACATAGGATTTTCAAACATGAAGAAGCACCTGCTCTCCGCCGCACTGGTCGCGGCTTTCGGTTTCTCCGCCATCGGCGCCGCTTCGGCTTCTGACGGCAAGATCACGTTCAGCGGCACCATCAGCGCCGTGACCTGCACCGTCAAGGGCGGCACCGGCACGAACAGCACCACGACCGATTTCACCGTCACGCTGCCCACCGTCGCCACCACTGCGCTGGCAGCGGCTGACAAGACGGCCGGCGACACGCCTTTCACCGTTGTCGTGGGCGGATCCGGTCAGACCGGTTGCACCGACGGCAAAGTGGCTGCCCTTCGTTTCGAAGCACTTTCTTCGCCGGTGAGCGCCTCTACCGGTCGCCTGACCAACCACACCGCAGCCGGTGCGGCCACCAACGTTGAAATTGCCCTGCTGAACAAGGCAAACGAGGTGATCAACCTTTCCTCGAACGACAAGTCTTCCGGTTCCGAGGAAACGCTGACTGGCAACACCGCAACTCTGAAGTACGGCGCTCGCTACGTTGCAACCGGCGGCGCGGCGACCGCTGGTTCGATCAGCTCCTTCGTCAACTTCTCCGTGGTCTACCGCTAAGCGCAGCACCTGACACCCGTCAGCGAGAGAGGGGCTTGCCCCTCTCTCTTTCCAACCCGGTTTTGGAGCACACGACATGAACTCTCTGAATCGAATTGCCACGGCGTCAGCGCTCTTTCTGGCCGGAATTTCGGCTGCCCAAGCGCAGACCCAGGTGCATGGAACGCGCGTTATCTACCCGGCAGAAGAACGCGAAGTGACCATTGCTGTCGACAACGTTGGAACGACGCCGCGCCTGCTTCAGGTATGGGTGGACAGTGGAGACGAACAGTCGACGGCTGACACTGCCGAGGCACCGTTTCTCCTGACGCCGCCGATGAGTCGCGTCGAGGCAGGAAAAGGTCAGTCGTTTCGACTCATGTTCACCGGCGGGGAACTTCCGCAAGATCGCGAATCGGTCTTTTGGTTCAACGTTCTCGAGGTTCCGCCAAAGCCAGAGGCCAAGATCGCAGAGTCGGTCAATTATCTTCAGTTTGCCGTGCGTACTCGTCTCAAGATCTTCTATCGTCCCAAGGGCCTGACCGGCGATCCCCTTTCGGCGCTTGACACTCTCACCTGGCGCCTCGTGCGAGAGGGTGGTCAGGTTGCGCTGGAATGCACCAATCCGTCTTCCTACAACGTGTCCATTGCGAACATCCAGTTCAAAGGTGCTACGCCGGTGAAAACCGCCACACCGCCCGGCGGCATGTGCCCCGCAAAGGGTAACGAGCGGATTGCCATGCCAGCTCAGGATAACGGTAGCGGCACACTCATCTACAACGCCATCAACGACTATGGTGGATTCGTGGAGCGCGAAGCCCGCTACAGCAACTGATTCACCTGCTCAGCAGTCAGTTTTTCCAACGTAGTACCAAACTCCCCTGAATCCTCAGAGCAACAGCTCTGCTTCCGCTTGCGCGGAGGCATAGGGATCGCTATGCCAGCGTTACGGAGGCATAGGCGCCCGGAGGACGACAATACTGGTGAAGCGTAGTCATGCATTCGTACAACCTGCAGCACAACGATAAATTCAGTGAGCGCAACGGCGGCCACCTGCGCCAAAACCGGATCATGCTTGCGGTGCTGGCGGCGCTCGGCAATGTGTCCGTTGCCTACGCAGGTCCTTCGCCAAGCCCGGCTCCCGCTTCGCCTGCAGCTCCCGTACCAGCCGCTGCGCCGACCCCGGCCGCAGCCGCAGTTCCAGCGGCGCCTGAGGTGCAATTCAGTGCGTCATTCCTGGGCGGCGAAAGCCAAAACCTCAACCTGGAGAGCTACGAGAAAGGTAATCCCGTGCTGGCAGGCGAGTACCGGGTCGACCTGTTCGTCAATGGTTTCAGCGTGGGGCGCGAGACGGTCTCGTTCAACGTTCCGGAAGCTGGCGGACAAGCACAGCCGTGCATCACCCCCGAGCTGGCAACCATCGCAGGCGTGGAAATTGCCAAGCTGCAAACCGATGGCGCACAGCTCGCTGGCTGCATTGACCTGCCTGGTCTGCTGCCGGCGGCGACCGTTGCCTATGATCCGAGCCTGCTGCGCCTGGACCTTTCCATTCCGCAGGTTGCCCTGAGCAACCGCCCCCGCGATTACGTTGACCCCAAGCTGTGGGATCGCGGTGTCACCGCATTCACCCTGGGCTACAGCTTCAATGCATCGCACAACGAATCACGCACAAGCGGCCGCTCGGAAAGTGCTTATCTGGGCCTCAACGCAGGCTTGAACATCGGCGGATGGCGGATACGCAATCAGTCGAATGTCCGCTGGGATGACAACGGCAAGGCCTTTCAGAACGTCAACACCTATGCGCAGCACGACGTCACGCGCTTCAAGTCGCAGCTGACCATTGGTGACACTTTCACGTCGGGCAAGTTTTTCGATTCGACGGCCTTTCGCGGCATCCAGCTGGCAACCGATGAGCGGATGCGCCCGGACTCGGTCAATGGCTATGCTCCGATCGTCCGCGGTACCGCCGAGAGCAATGCCAAGGTTGAAATTCGGCAGCAGGGCTATGTCATCTATGAGACGACGGTGGCCCCGGGTGCGTTCGAGATCAGCGATCTCTACCCCAATGGCATGGGTGGTGACCTGGAAGTGACTGTCATCGAGGCAGACAACCGCCAGAAGACCTTCAAGGTGCCGTATGCGTCGGTACCGCAGCTGCTGCGCCCGGGCATCTGGAACTACTCGGCCACTGTCGGCCAGGTACGCAACGATAATTTGAAGGGGCAAGCACCCACCTTCGTGGAAGGTAGCTACCAGCGCGGCATCAACAACTGGCTGACCGCCTACGGTGGTGTGCAGGCAACCGATGGCGGCTTGTACCGGAGCACCGTGCTGGGTGCGGCCGTCAATACGCCGGTGGGCGCCGTCGCTTTCGACGTGTCGAGCAGCCGCGCACGCGTTGGTCGCGATGGTGGCAACAGCAGTGGCTACAGTGCACGCGTGACCTACAACAAGAATATTCCTTCCACACGGACGGATTTCGCGCTGGCCGCTTATCGCTACTCTTCCCAGGGCTACCTCAGTCTCAGCGACGCCACTCAATTGAACGATGTCAAGCCGACGGCGAAAGACGAGAGCCCAAAGTATGTCGGCCAGCATCAGCGCAGCCGTTTCCAGTTCACCGTCAGCCAGCGCTTCACGGACAACGGTGGTTCGCTGTTCTTCAGCGGCTCGCGTAACGCGTACTGGGATGATTCTGCGCCCGTCGATTTGAGCTACCAGGCCGGCTGGAGCAGCCGCCTGCGCAACGGCAACTACAGCATCAGCGCCAGCCGTTCGCGGCTGGTGAATGGTACGTATGACAGCAGCATCTATCTCAACTACTCCATTCCTTTGGGTCGCGGCTCTCGTCGAGCCTCACCGCCTCAGCTGAGCATGACGGCAAGCAAGGCCAGCCAAGGCTATGGAATGCAGGCCAGTGTTTCAGGCTCGGCAGGTGACCGTAGCCAGTACAACTATGGCGTGAGCGGCAACTACTCGCAGAGGGGATCCAACAGCGTCAGCGCGAACGCGGGCTGGCGTGCGGCCTATGCAAATCTGGGTGGTAGCTTTACCTATAGCGACGATTCGCGGAGCGGCTCTGTCAGCGCCACCGGCGGCCTGGTTATCCACGGCGGTGGCATCACCTTCACGCCGCAGCTGGGTGACACGATTGCCCTCGTAAAGGCCAAGGGCGCCGCGGGTGCCCGCTTGAGTAGTGACAACATCTCCAAGGTGGACAAGCGCGGCTTCGTGGTTACAAGCAACCTGATGCCGTATCGCATGAACGAGGTGAACCTGGACCCGAAGGGAAGCTCACTGGATGTGGAGCTGGACGCTTCTCGCCAGCAAGTCGCCCCGCGGGCAGGATCCGTCGTCCTCCTCGAGTTCGGAACCAAATCAGGGAAGGCCACCTTGCTGCGCGCATCACTTGAGGACGGACGCCCCGTTCCATTTGGTGCGGTAGTGAGAGACGACGCCGGAGAGGAAGTGGGAATCGTTGGCCAGGGTGGGCAGGTGTTTATTCGAAGCAACAGTAGTTCCCCTGCCTCTTTGCACGCAACGTGGGGGAAAGGGAATGAGTGTTCGCTTCAGAGCTTGGAATCGCAGAAAAGCGATGTGGCGCTGATTCGTTCGGTGTGTCGCCAATACCAATAGGTTTGGGGCGATTCGCCACCCTGCGGAAGCCAAACGTCGAAGGTATCGGGGTGGCATTTCCCGCAAAGCAGGGCGGTCCGCGGCATATGAGCGGACAGGTGCAGTCAGCCCGGGTACCGCCAACGCCGAGCTCATCACCGCGATGTCTTACGACGAGTCTGGCGTGTTGCACCCTTGGATTCGTGGGGCGTCGGCCCAATAATGCCGTCCATGGAAATCAAATCCGACAACCCTGAACACGGCTTCCAGTTTCCCGGAACCTTCCAGCTCAGTGCCATGGGCACCGCTGGGGTGGGGCTGGAAACCGAACTGCCCAAGCTGCTCGCGGATGCGGGTCTTGATGTCATCCACGAGGACATCAGCTGGAACCACTCCTCCAACGGCAAGTATGTGTCCGTGCGGATTGCCTTCCGGGCCGAGAATCGCGAGCAGTACGATGCCGCGCATGCCGCCCTGCGTGACCACCCGGAAGTGAAGTGGACCCTGTGAGCCGGGTCTGCCGGGTGCGTGAGCTGGGCCGCCAGCCGTATGAGCCGGTCTGGCGAGCGATGCAGCGCTTCACCGATTCGCGTGATGAGCAGACGGCGGATGAGCTGTGGGTGGTCGAGCACGATCCGGTCTTTACCCTGGGTCAGGCAGGCAAGCCGGAGCATGTGCTGGCGCCCGGCGACATCCCGGTGGTGCAGGTAGACCGGGGCGGCCAGGTGACTTATCACGGCCCCGGCCAGATCGTGGCGTACCCGCTGTTCGACCTGCCGCGGATGAAGGTGGGCGTGCGCGACTACGTCTGCAAGATCGAGCAGGCGATGATCGACACGGTGGGGGAATGGAACATCCATGCCGAGCGCAAGGCGGGTGCCCCTGGCGTGTACGTAGCCGGCGCCAAGATTGGCGCGCTTGGCATTCGCGTGCGCCATGGCCGCACCTTCCATGGACTGGCTTTCAACATCGCCATGGATCTATCGCCTTGGTATCGCATCAATCCTTGTGGCTACGAAGGCCTGCAGGTGACCACGCTCGCTGATTTGGGCGGGCCTTCCGGCATGGACGAGGTCAAACCGGTGCTGTTGGAAAAGTTGGCACAACAATTTGATCTGCAGCTCCAACTGGAGAACTCACTGCCGGACCTGTCCAAGGCGGCGTGAGCCGGCAAGTTCGCTTTCGTCGCACCCATGCCACAATCTGGGCATGCCTGATTTCCCCGCAGACCTGACTCCCGAGCTACTGGCCGTCATCGAACGCGGTCTATCCCGTCTTCGCGAATCCCATCCTGATAGTGCCTTGCGCCTCGCCGATGCGAAGGCCGTCCAGCGGGTGGGGCAGGTCATCCTGGCCAGCGATTTCGCGCTGGAAACCTTGCGTCGTCAGCCCGAGCTGCTGGCCAGTCTGCTGCAGACCGATGGCGCTTCGCCGGTGCCGCAGCCGCAACTGCACGAGGACACGCCCGAAGCCTGGCAGGAGCAACTCCGCCTCTATCGCACGGCCGAATCCACTCGCCTGGTCTGGCGCGATGTGCATGGCCTGGACGATGTCGATGCCATCCTGGCCGGCAGCACGCGCCTGGCCGAGCACTGCCTGACCCTGGGATTGGAAGCGCTGGAACGCGAGTTCGCGCGCCGCCACGGCGTGGTACGTGCCAGCGATGGCAGCACGCAGCGGTTGGTCGTGTTTGGCTTGGGCAAGCTGGGCGGCGGCGAACTGAATTTCTCCTCCGACGTGGACCTGGTCTATGCCTTTCCGCAGAACGGCGAGTCCGATGGCGCGCGCTCGCTGGCGGCAGAAGACTACTTCGCCCGGCTCGGCCAGCGTCTGGCCAAGTTGCTCGACGAGCCCACCGTGGATGGCTTCAGTCACCGGGTGGATTTGCGGCTGCGTCCCTTCGGCAACGCCGGGCGCGTGGCGCTGTCCTTCGCCGGCATGGATCACTACTTCCAGCGCGAAGGCCGCGATTGGGAGCGCTACGCCTGGTTGAAGGCACGCGCGGTGGCCGGCGATATCGAGGCCGGCGAGCGTTGGCTGGAATCGCTGCGACCTTTCGTCTACCGCCGTTATCTGGACTACACCGCTCTGGACGGCCTACGCGAGATGAAGGCGGCCATTGCAGCGGAAGTGGCGCGGCGCGAACTGGCCGATGACATCAAGCGCGGCCCAGGTGGCATCCGCGAAATCGAATTCCTGGTGCAGGCGCTGCAGTTGATCCGCGGCGGGCGCGAATCTTCGCTGCGCGAACGTCGGTTGATGCCGGCCTTGCGCGCGCTGGTGGTCAACCGTCAGGTGGGCGCGGAGGAGGGCGCGGCGCTGGGGCAGGCCTATCGCTACTTGCGTCGTCTGGAAAACCGCCTGCAGATGCTGCGCGATGCGCAGACCCACGAGCTGCCGGAGTCGCCGCTGGATCGCGCACGTATCGCCGCGACTCTGGACTATCCCTCATGGGACGCCTTGCTCCGTGCGCTGGACGTGCAACGCGAGCGCGTCTCGCGCGAGTTCGCCGAGCTGCTGGCGCCGCGTCGCGGTACGGCGATACCCGGCGCGCTCGCCCATTACTGGCGCGCCTTGCCAGATGGCGGCGAAGCCAGCGCCCTGGCCGATGCCGGCTTTGCCGATGCTGCCAGCGCCGACAATGTGCTGCGCGATTTCTCACGCTATCCCGGCGTGCGCGGACTGTCCGATGCATCGCGTGCGCGCCTGGATCGGGTCGTGCCGGCGTTGCTCGATGCCGCTGCGCACTCCAGCCAGCCCGACGCCGCGCTGCGCCGCATCCTGCCCTTGCTGCAGGCGATCCTGCGCCGTGCCAGCTATCTCGCTTTGCTGGACGAACAGCCCAGCGCACTGGCCCGCTTGGTGGACGTGCTGGCGCGCAGCGCCTGGCTGGCGGATCGGCTGGCGGCGTTTCCGTTGCTATTGGATGAGCTGTTGGATGCACGTGTATCTGGCCCCTTGCCGGATCGCGACAACCTTCGCCTGGACTATGCGCAGCTGCACGAAGACGGCGACGCCGAAAGCGCCTTGCGCGCGCTCAATGAGCGGCGCCTGGCCTTGAGTTTCCGCATCGCCATGGCGGCGCTGGATCGTCGGCAGCCCGCGCGCGACAGCACCCGCCAGCTGGCCTGGTTGGCGGACGAAGTGGTCGCGGCCGTGCTGCGCATGGCCGAAGCCGAGGTGGTGGCCGCTCATGGCCACGTGACCGGTGGGCGCTTCGCAATCATTGGTTACGGCAGCCTGGGCGGGGAAGAACTCGGCTTTGGCTCGGATCTGGATCTGGTGTTCCTGTTCGATGCACCGGCCGATGCCGTGTCCGATGGCGCAAGGCCGCTGGAGGCCGGGCGCTGGTATGCGCGACTGGCGCAGAAGGTGGTGGCCTTGCTGGGCGTTGAAAGCGGCGCGGGCCGCCTGTACGAAGTCGATGTGCGGCTGCGACCCGATGGCGCCAAGGGCTTGCTGGTGTCGAGCATGGCCAGCTTCCGCGAATACCAGCGCGAACGTGCCTGGACCTGGGAACACCAGGCCCTGGTGCGTGCCCGCGCGGTGGCCGGCGATGAAGGATTGGCGATGGCGTTTGAAGATATCCGCGACGCCACCTTGTCGCGCATGCGCGATCCGCAGAAGCTGCGCGAAGACGTGGTGAGCATGCGTCGACGCATGCGCGGCGAACTGGATCGCAGCGACATCGCCCGCTTTGATCTGAAGCAGGGCGAGGGCGGTCTGGTGGACTTGGAGTTCCTGCTGCAATACCGCGTGCTGCGCGAGTCTTCGGCGGCGCCCGCCTTGCTGACCCCGCGTAACACGGCGTCGTTGATTGCCGCGCTGCAATCAGCCGGACGGATCGACGAGGCCACCGCACATGCGCTGACGCAGGCCCATTCGGTGTTCCTGAGCGAAGGCCTGGCTTGCACGCTTGATCGGCGGCCGCGGCTGGTGGCAGAGAACGCCGCTATCGCCACAGCGCGCGCGGCGGTGCGCAATGTGTTGGCGGCACACGATCTGGACTTCAACGCGGAGACGTAGTCGCTTTGGCGGTCGTCGCCCGTAGGAGGGGCTTCAGCCCCGAAGCACGGAGTCTCGAAACGATTCGCACAGTTGGTTATCGCCCAACCCTACAGACCCATCCGCTCCCGCAGAATCGACGCCACGCGTGCCGTTTCCCGCAGCGGCTCCAGGTTGAAGTCATCGGAGAGGTGTGCCGGGTCCGCCGCCAGTGATCGCACCCGCCCACTGGCCAACAACGCATCCACAAAAACGCGCGGCCGTCCGCCCAGATGCTGCGGCTCAAACACATACACCGGGGCACGCGTTGCGCAGGCTTCGGACAACATGTTGACCGAGTCCGGCGTACAGACAATGCGATCCGCCCAGGCCAGCATGCCGGCATAAGGATTGTCGCCATCGGCTTCGTCGATCCACAGCTGCGCCGCCTGTCTTGCGTAGCGCTGACGCAGACGCTCGCGAACGGCAACCGGCGTTCGCCGCGACGCGGTGATCATCAGCGCGCCACCTGCCGTCAGCGCATCCAACTGCGCGCACAGCGCATCCAGTGCGGCGACATCGAACGCCAAATGCGCGCTGGGCCCGCCGATCAGCACTGCCGTACGCGGGCCCGGCAACGCGCCCAACGCGGGAAATGCCGCGCGTGCTTCGGCCAACCAGGCATCGTCGATCTCGTTGAGACTGCCCTGCACCTGGATGATGTGGGCGCCTGAGAGCCCGTCATGCGCCGGGGCGACGACCCAGTCCCACAAGCGCGCGGGCAAGCGAGGGTCCAGGATCTGCACCGCTCGCGCACCGCGCTTGCGCAGCAGGCGCGTGGCCAACGCCGCCTGCCGGCCGCAGCCCACTGCCAGCATCGGCGGTGTTCGCAACAGCCGCGCAAACGCCGGCCCGAAGGCGCGCTCGCTGGCTGGGATACACCGTGGGGCCCACCATCTCCAGGGGGCTCGGCCGTGCAGTACGACCTCGCGGACTGGAACGTTCGTTGTGTCCGCTGCCAGCGCCCGCGCCAGGGCCAGCGCCTGACGGACATTGCCGGCATGGCCGTCGGTCAGTGCCCAGACGGGGGCTTCAGGGCCGGGCAGGGGCGGCGCTTGTTCCATAAATCAAAACAATCCGTTCCGGGAGGGCCGGATGTTGTCAAAGTCGGGACACTCTACACTGGCTCGGTCGTCAAGCGCTGGCCACAAGGCCGCGCCCAGGACCCTGATTCCCGTGTCGAACGTCCGACGAGAGCCGCCGCTATCACGCAGCCACCCTCGACCTGATGTTGACGACGCGTCCCGTATTGCTGATTTCACGCTGTCCCCCATTAGGAGCCTTCCATGCGTAAGACCTTGCTGATTGCTGCCCTGTTCGCCTTCGCGGGTTCGGCTTTTGCCGCGCCGGTGAGCTACAAGATCGACCCCAACCACACCACCGTGATCGCGCAGTGGAGCCACTTCGGCTTCTCCAACCCCAGCGCGAACTTCGGCAAGGCTGACGGCGTGATCGTATACGACGCGCAGAACGTGTCCGCCTCCAAGGTCGAAGTGACCCTGCCGCTGGATGGCTTGAACAGCTTCGTGGCCGATTTTGACGAACACCTGCGCAGCGCCGATTTCTTCGACGCCGCCAAGTACCCGGCCGCCACCTTCAAGAGCACCAAGGTCGAAGCCGCTGGCGAAGGCAAGCTCAAGGTCACCGGCAACCTGACCATCAAGGACATCACCAAGCCGGTGGTGCTGGATGTGACCTTGAACAAGGCCGCCGACCAGCCGATGGCCAAGCGCGCCGCGATTGGCTTTGACGCCACCGCGACCGTCAGCCGCACCGAGTTCGGCGTGGGCAAGTACGCCCCGGCGGTCAGCGATGAAGTGAAGCTGCGCATCACCACCGAAGCGCTGGTGCCCAAGGCCGAGTAAGTCAGAGTCCGCTGTCCCCACGGGCCCGGTTCCCCCTCCCCCTCGACTTCGGTCGATCACCGGTCCCGACTCCGCGCCGTCCTGTCCAGCAGGGCGGCGTTTTTTTTGCTGATTCGCTCGCGCCTCGCGATCAGGGCAGCGTGGCGCTGGATGCTAAACTCGCCGCTCGTTTCCAGAAGCCCCACGCCGCCATGAGCCAGACCGCCACCGCGCCCGCCAATGCCGAAAAGCGCTACACCGTGCAGCGCGCTGACCTGCCGCTGAGCTGCCCGCTGCCGTCGATGGCGCTGTGGAACTCGCATCCGCGCGTGTACCTGCCCATCGAAGACGCCCCGGGCGGCGAAGTGCAGTGCCCGTACTGCGGTTCGCACTTCGTGCTGGCTGACTGAAGGCCAGCCGGGCGCCCATGCGCCGCCTGACGGTTGTGCAATTGCTGCCGGCGCTGGAGTCCGGCGGAGTCGAACGCTCCACCCTGGAAGTGGCGGCCGCGCTGGTGCGCGCCGGCCATCGCGCGATTGTCGTGTCGGCCGGCGGCCGGCTGGTGCCGACGCTGCTGGCCAGTGGCGCAGAACACATCACCTTGGACATTGGTCGCAAGTCGCTGCTGACCCTGCGCCATGTGCGCAGCCTGCGCGAGGTGTTCGCACGCGAGCAGGCCGACATCGTCCACGCCCGCTCGCGCCTGCCGGCCTGGTTGGGCTGGAAGGCGTTGCGTTGGCTGCCGCTCGCGCAGCGGCCGCGTTTTGTCACCACCGTGCACGGCCTCAATTCGCCTGGCCGCTACAGCGCGGTGATGACCTATGGCGAACGCGTCATCTGCGTCTCGCAGACCGTGCAGCGTTACGTGCTGCAGCATTACCCGCGCACCGACACCGACAAGCTGCGGGTGATTCCACGCGGCATCGATCCGACACAATTCCCACGCCGGCCATGGCCAGATCCGGCGATGCGCGCGCAGATCGCCGAGCAACATCCCGACCTGGGCGGTGACGCGCCGCTGTTGTTGCTGCCCGGGCGCGGCACGCGTCTGAAGGGACATGCCGATGCCATTGCCTTGCTGGCGCAACTGCACGCGCATGGCATGCCGGCACGCCTGTGGATGCCGGGCGCGCGCGAAGCCGGCCGCGAGACTTACGTCGCCGAACTTGAAGCACAGGCACGGCAGGCGGGCGTGGCCGACGCCCTGCTGATCACCCAACCCACTGCTCGCATTGCCGATGCCTACGCCGCATCGGATCTGGTCCTGCAACTCTCGCGCAAGCCCGAAGCCTTTGGCCGCACCGTGATTGAAGCGCTGTCCGTGGGCCGACCGGTGCTGGGGTGGGCGCACGGCGGCGTGGGAGAACTGCTCGAGGAACTGCAGCCGCAAGGTGCGGTGGCGCCGTTCGATGCGCAGCAATTGCGGATCAGCGCACAAAGCTTGCTCACGCATCCGCCCGCTCCATTGGCTAGGATGCCGGACAGCTACACTCTGTCCGCGATGCAGGACGCCACGCTGGCCACCTATCTAGAACTTGCTGATGACTGACGCCGCCACACCCACCTCCCCGCTGCGCGAAGGCACGCCTTATGGCTGGCGCTGGGCGCCGGCGTGGGTGCTGACCTTTGTGGCGCTGTGGCCGGCGCCGGGTTATGCCGAGGGCGTGATGGTGCTGGGCGCACTGGCGGCGATCATCCGATTGCTGATGGCGCGCTTCCGCGGCAGTTCGCAATTGCTCAGTGGCCCAGCCTGGGCGCTGACCAGCGTGATGTTCTTCGCTTACTGGTCGCCGGAACTGATCTCGGCGATCGACTCGGTCGATGCCGGCCGCGCGCTGCGCGAATCGGCGGTGGACCTGCGCTATCTGCCCTTCCTGTGGCTGGTGGCGGCGGCGGTGGCCAATGAGAAGGGCCGGCGCACCACCTTTGGCGGACTGGCCATCATCACCGGACTGTGGACGCTGGATGCCTTGGTGCAGGCGGCCTTCGGCACCAGCCCGTTGTTTTGGTCATTGGACGAACTCAAGCAGCTGATCAGCGGCCATCCCATGTGTTCGGTGGAGAAGACCCTGCTGGTGGATCGGCTGAGCGGTTTCCTGGGTCCGTGCAATCTCAAGCTGGGCGTGGTCATCGCCAGCCTGTCGCCGTTTGTGCTGTTTGCCGCCGGCAAGCGTTTCGGCACGCTGGGCTGGGTCGTGGCTGCTGCGGCGGTGGGCATTGTGATCATGCTGGCCGGCGCACGCGCGGCCTGGATCACCTATGGCCTGGTGCTGATTTTTTCCGGCTGGCCACTGCTGGGTTGGAAGCGGCTGGCACTGGTGTTCGCGCTGGGTGCGGCCACCCTGGCGGCACTGGCGCTGACCACGCCGCAGTTGCACGAGCGACTGGAGCGTACCGCGCAGGCACTGGCTGCCGATCAAAGCGGCGTGGACATGGCGCTGTCTGGCCGCGCGCAAATCTGGGGCGCTGCCTGGTGCATGATCAAACAGGAGCCGGTCAATGGTGTGGGCGCACGCGGCTTCCGCGAAGCCTTCCCCGCCTGCGATCCGCTGCATGGCGCCAAGCCGGCCTGGGGCAAAGGGCCAGCCCATCATGCCCACCAGATCGTGCTGGAGATCCTCAGCGAGACCGGCGCGATTGGCTTGCTGCTGTGGCTGGCCGGTGCGGCCCTGGCCTGGCGCGCCTGGCGCTTCGCCACGCCCGAAGCCAAGGACCGCGCCCGTCCGGCCATGTTGGCCTTGGCGGTGACGGTGTTCCCGCTCAACACCCACCTGGCGTTCTACTCGACCTTCTGGGGCGGACTGACCCTGATGCTGGCGGCGCTCTACACCGGCAGCCTGCTGGCGCATAACGGCAGCAAGCCCGCCCAGGGCTGATCGCGCGAGCTCGCCTGCCGACCCTGTGCGGCGCGATTATTCGTAGAAGCGGCTGCGGCCTTCGGGCTGACGCTTGAAGCGGCGGTGGATCCACAGGTACTGATCCGGCGCTTCGCGCACCATCGCCTCGATCTGCGCATTGACCCGGGCGCTGTCGGCCACCGCATCCTGCGAAGGAAAGTCTTCCAGCGGCGGCGCCACCCGCAGGATGTAGCGGTCGCCTTCGCGGCGATGGAAGAAAGGCACCACCGCGCAACCGGTCAGCCGCGCCAACTGGTGGGTGGCGGTGATGGTGGCCGCCGGCACGCCGAAGAACGGCGCAAACACGGTGTCCTTGCCGCGCATATCCTGGTCCGGTGCGTACCAGAGAAAACCACCTTGCTTGAGGTGACGCACGGCGCCGCGGATCTCGTCGTTGGTATACATATGCGTGGCATAGCGCAGGCGGCCGCGCTTGACCGCCCACTCGAACACCGGGTTCTTGTGGCGGCGGTACATGCCGGCCAGCGGCACGTGATCGCACATCAGCCGGCCGCACATCTCCAGGGTCATGAAGTGACCGGAGACCATCAGCACACCGCGGCCCTGCGCCTGCAAGGCGTGCAGGTGTTCCAGTCCTTCCACCTGCACGGTCTGGCGCATGGGTTCGGCCGAACCCCACCAGGCGCGCGCAAATTCAAACAGGCCCACCCCCAGCGCATCGAAGCTGGCATCGAGCAGGGCCGCGCGCTCGGCCGCCGGCATGTCGGGGAAGCACATGGCCAGGTTGACCTCGGCCGCGCGCCGACGGTCGCGCGCCAGGTACGGCGCCAGCTTGCCAATGACATGGCCGATGCCGCATTGCAGCGCCCAGGGCAGGCGCGCGCCGGCCATCATCACGGCCATGCCCAGCCACTGCGGCCACAAGCGGGGCGAGAAGGGCGGGCGGACGGGCAGGGGAGATCTTTCGGGCGCGGCCATGTCCCAATTCTAGCGTCATCACCTATCCTTCCCGGATGCGGAAGGACCTGACCGAGCGATTGCTGCGTGGCCTGTACTCGGCCGTGCTCTATCTGTTGACGCCCATCACCGTGTATCACCTGATCTGGCGCGGCTTCCGCTTCAGCGACTACTTCCTGCGCTGGAACGAGCGCTACGGCAGTTTCGTGCGTCCGCCCGAGGCGGTGGATGTGTGGCTGCATGCGGTGTCGGTCGGCGAGGTCAACGCTGCCGCACCGGTGGTGGACGCCTTGCGCCGTGAGCGCCCGGATCTGCGCTGGGTCATCACCACCATCACCCCCACCGGCTCGGCGCGGGTCAATGCGCTCTGGGGCGACAGCGTCAACCACGTCTATGCGCCCTACGACTTGCCCGGTGCGGTGGCGCGCTTCCTGGACCATTACCGCCCGACGGTCGCGCTGGTGATGGAAACCGAGCTGTGGCCCAACCTGTTGTTCGGCTGCCATGACCGGCGCATCCCCACCTACATCCTCAATGCGCGACTATCGGCGCGTTCGCTGCGTGGTTACAGCGTGTTGCGGCCGCTGATTGCGCGCACCCTGCGCACGCTCAAGCGGATCGCCGCGCAGTCGGCGGCCGACGCCAAGCGTTTCACTGTGCTGGGCGCGGCGCCGGAGCAGGTGCTGGATATCGGCAACCTCAAGTTCGATGTGCGCATGCCCGCCGGCCTGGACGACTTCCGCCAGCAGTTTCGCGCTGCCATCGGTGCGCGACCGGTGTGGATTGCCGCCAGCACCCATGAAGATGAAGAAGCGGCGGTGCTCTCCATCCACAAGGAGCTGCGCGCCCAGTGGCCGGATCTGCTGCTGCTGTGGGCGCCGCGCCATCCCGAACGCTTCCCGCGCGTGCAGGAGCTGGTCACGGCAGCCGGCCTGCGCGTGGCCACCCGCACCGCACAACGCTGGCCGCAAGCCGACACCGATGTGCTGGTGATCGACACCCTCGGCGAGCTGTCGGCGTTCTACGCCTGCGCCGACATCGCCTTTGTCGGCGGCAGCCTGCAGGCCATCGGTGGGCACAACCTGCTGGAGCCGGCGGCGGTCGGTACGCCGGTGGTCACCGGCCCGCACCTGCACAACTTTGTCGAAATCGCCAAGCGCCTGAAAGAAGCCGGCGCATTGGAAGTGGGCCACGACGCGCGCGCGGTGGCGGCAATCCTGCGTCGCCTGTTGGCCGATCCACAGGCGCGTGCGCAGATGGCGCGCAACGGCTGCGAGTTGGTCGAGCATGGTCGCGGCGCGCTGGCGCGCACGCTGGCGATGATCGACAGCGATCTGCCCCAACCAGCGCCATGAACCCGCCCAACCTTTCCGCACAGGCCCTGGCGGGCATCCGCGTACTGGATCTGTCGCGGGTGCTGGCCGGGCCCTGGTGCACGCAGACCTTGGCGGACCTGGGCGCGGATGTGATCAAGATTGAACACCCACAGCGCGGTGACGACACCCGCGGTTGGGGGCCACCGTTCCTGCGCGACCGTGACGGCAACGAAACCGCCGAGTCCGCGTACTACCTCTGCGCCAATCGCAACAAGCGATCGCTGGCTGTCGATCTGGCCAGTGCCGACGGACAGGTGTTGATACGAAGGTTGGCCTTGCAATGCGACGTGGTGGTGGAGAACTTCAAGGTCGGCGACATGGCGCGTTATGGCCTGGATGCGGCGACCTTGCGCAGCGCCGACCCGCGCCTGGTCTATTGCTCCATCACCGGCTTCGGTCAGAGCGGTCCTTACGCGCAGCGCCCGGGGTACGACTTTGCGGTGCAGGCCATGGGCGGGCTGATGAGCGTGACCGGTGAGCATCAGGGCGCAGCCGGTGCGGGACCGCAGAAAGTCGGGGTGGCGGTGGCCGATCTGTTCACCGGCATGTACGCCACGGTGGCGATCCTGGCCGCGCTGCGTCATCGCGACGCCACCGGTCAGGGACAAGTCATCGACATGGCCCTGCTCGATTGCCAAGTTGCCATGCTGGCCAACCTGGGCAGTCAGTACCGGGTCGGCGGCATGTTGCCGCAGCGCATGGGCAACGAACACCCCAGCATCGTGCCCTACCAGGTCTTTGCCGTGCGCGATGGCCATCTGGTGCTGGCCATTGGCAACGACAGTCAGTTCGCGCGCTTCTGCCAACTCGTCGGCCATACCGAATGGGCGCAGGACGTGCGCTTCCAGCGCAATGCGGATCGCGTGCGACATCGCGCCGTGCTGATTCCGCTGCTGGACGCAGTCCTGCTGACGCGTGATCGCCATGACTGGTTGGCCCTGTTGGAGCAGGCCGGCATTCCCTGCAGCCCGGTCAACACCATCGCCGAAGTCTTCGACGATCCGCAGGTGCAGGCACGCGGCATGGCGATCAGTGTGGAGCATCCGGATGCCGGGCCGCTGCCGCTGGTGGCCAGCCCCTTGAATCTGTCCGCCACGCCGGTGCAGTACCGGCATGCGCCGCCGCGCCTGGGTGAGCATGCAGACGAGCTGCTGCGCGAGTTTGGTTTCAGCGCCGACGAGATACTGCAACTGCGCGAGCAGCGAGCAATCTGAGCGCGCTGCGCATCAGCGATTGCGCCACTGCGCGGCTGCGTGCGGTGAGTCCACCAGGACCGCATCGGCACCGTGCTGGATCGCGGCGTGGTAGTCGTCCTCGCTATTGACCGCAATCCATAGGATCCGCACTTGCGCATGGGCCGAGCGGAAACACTGCATCGCCTGCGGCGTCCAGAGCATTGCCTCGCCCACCGCTGAGTGGCCTTGACCCAGGGTGAATGTCTCCGTGATCTCCAATTGCCGGCGTACTTCAAAGGCCGTCCAAACGGCCGACGTCGGAGCTTCTTCGCAACGATGCGCCAATGCGAGCGTCAACAGCCGCGAGCGGGTGGCGTCGCGCGACTCCAGGCGTTGTGCGCGCGGATACGACTTCCATGCGGCGTCGACGGAAGCATCGGTCGAGTACAGCAGCACGCGGTGCCACGCATGTTCACGCTCCAGTACGCCGGCTACGGCATCCACCAGCGGCTGCGCAGGTAGCGCCTTCAGATCCAGAAAGACGGGAACGGAGGAGGGGATCAAGCGCAATGCGCTTTGCAAGGTGGGAATGCCAACGCCGCGCGGACGATATCGATAGGGGAACACATCCACGGTTCCCGTCCGTACACGGAAACTCCATCCCGCGTTCACGCCTGCCAACTCGCGCGCGGTCAGCTTGGCCACGGGTCCATGCCGCGGCGTCAGTGCAGACAAGTCCTGTGGGCGATACAGCACGGGAACGCCGTCAGCGCTCAGCTGCACGCTCAACCAGAGGGCATCGGTGCTGTTTTGCAGCGAGCGTCGGATGGCCAGCAGCGTGTTTTCCGGAGCGTCTGCGCCGCCGCCCCGATGCGCGACGATCCACGGCGACACCTGCGCAACGGCGGAGTTGGATATGAAGAGTGCACGCAGCAAGAGCGTGAACCTGGACATCGGCAAGCCCGTGATCAGGAATGCACGTTGTGGCAGCTCACGCCGCGAAACGCCACTCACATTGCGGACACCGCACCAGCGCAGCAACAAAAAAGGCGGGCTTGCGCCCGCCTTTTCCGGTCATGCGATGACGCGTGCCATCAGTTGGTCGTGGTGGAGTCAGGCGCCAGACGCGCTTCGGCCGACACGGTCAACAGACGGTTGATGTCCTGCACGTCGGCGATATCCAGCGTGCCGGCGGCCTGTTCCAACAGCAGGCGGTTCTGCAGGAAGTTGTACTTGGAGCGTGCGTATTCCACCTGCGCGGCAAACAGCGTGCGCTGGTTCTGCAACACGTCCAGCACGGTGCGGGTACCCACTTCCAGGCCGACGTTGGAAGCGTCGTAGGCGCTCTGCGCCGAGACCACCGCCAAACGACGGGCTTCGACTTCACTCACGCCGGCCACCAGCGCCTGATAGGCATTGCTGGTGTTGCGGACCAGCGCGCGGCGGGTCTGCTCCAGGGTATCTTCGGCAATGTCACGCTGCGACAAGGCCTGACGCACGCGCGACTGGGTCGCACCGCCGGCGAAGATCGGCACGTTCAGGGTGATGCCCCAGTTGTAGCCTTCCTCTTCCGAGGAAATGCCGGGAGCCAGCGGGCCGTGCACGGAATCCCAGCCGGCGCCGTTGCTGTAACCGCCGCCAAAGCTCAGGGTCGGGTAGTGCGCAGCACGTGCGCTGGCCACGCCAAAGTCGGCCGAGCGCTTCTGGAACTCAATCGACTTCAAGTTGGGGTTCTGCTCAAGCGCGCGATCCACCCAGCCCTGCGAGGACTGATCGACCGGCAGCTCCGGACGGAAATCATCCGGCAGGCCCTGCAGGTTGGTGATCGGCTGGCCGGTCAGTTCGGTCAGGGCGCGGTAGGCGTCGTCCAGGGCATTGCGCACCAGGATCGTGTTGGCGCGCGCGCTGTCGTACTGGGCGCGGGCTTCGTGCACGTCGGTGATCGGCGCCAGACCCACGTCCAGACGCTTCTGCGCATAGTCGAACTGCTTCTTCGAAGCGGCTTCGTTGGTCTGCGCGGCGGCCAGCGACTCGATGCCCACCAGCACGTCGAAGTAGGTGGCCGAGGTGCGGGTGATCAGATCCTGGTTGGCGGCGGCCAGATCGTAATCAGCGGCCTGGCTGAGCTGCTGCTGCGCGCGCAGGTTGGAGATGCGGCTCCAGTCGAAGATCGACTGGCTCACGTCCACGCCGTAGCTGCGGCCCTTGGTGTCGCCGACCGGGCTGCCGGGGCGACTGGAATGTGCGCGGCTGTAGCCGGCGCTGCCCGAGAGCTGCGGCAGCAGTGCGGCGCGCGCCTGCACTTTGCCTTCCTTATCGATGAGGGTCTGCGACTCGGACGCGGACAGCTGGGTATCACCCGTGCGGGCCAGGTCATAGGTCTGCAACAGATCGGTGGCACTGGCGCCGAACGGCAGGACGAGGGCGAGCGCGAGTACGAGGGGGCGACGGCTCATGCGGTTTCCTTGGGTTTTAAGCTTAAAAGACGAACTTCGGCGCGGGGGCCGCGCCGGCAAGATAGGACAGGTCGGTTTCAAACAACGAATCAGTGCGTGCGCCGTTGACATCGGCGGTGTACAGCACCGCTTCCATCACCGGCGACTGGCCGCGCACCACGAACAGGCGGCCACCGGGGCGCAGCCATTCCAGGAAACGCGGCGGGATGCTGGCCACCGCGCCGGTCACGCAGATGGCGTCGAAGCGGCGATCCGTGCTGTAGCTGAGCGCGTCGACATTCTCGATGCGCACGTTGTTGCCCAGACCGGTGGCGTCCAGTCGGGCCCGCGCCTGGGTGGCCAGCTCGGGCTGAATCTCCAGGCTGACCACGTCGCGCGCCAGCGCGCCCAGGCAGGCGCTCAGGTAGCCGCTGCCGGTGCCGATTTCCAGCACGTCTTCGTCCGGCTGCACCAGCAGTCCCTGCAGGGTGCGGCCTTCGACCACCGGCTTCATCATCTTCTGGCCGTGGCCGAGCGGGATTTCCAGATCGGCATAGGCCAGGGCGCGGTGAATCTCCGGCACAAAGGCCTCGCGCGGCAGGGTTGCCAGCACCTCGAGCACGCGCGCATCCAGCACGTCCCAGGGACGCACCTGCTGTTCGACCATGTTTTCGCGGGCGATGGAGTAATCGAGGGTCATGGGGTTTCTATCCGGCGCGGGAGACAGGGCCGCACATTTTAGCGTCACGGCAGCGTTCGCGCCGGGCAAGGATCGCGGCTGCGGCCAGGCTGGCGCAGTGCCGGAAGTCACCGGCACCTCCGGGCTCGCGCGCCTGCGCAGGCTCAGCGCGGTGCATAGCCACGCAGGAAAAAGTCGACCGTGGCATCCAGATGGCTGTCCACATCGCCCCGGCCCGGGCGGTCGCACAGGCCACACATCATCTGCCCGTGCAGCTCGCCCTTGACCAGGGAGAAGAACTGCTCGGCGGCGCGCCCCACATCAGCGATTTCCAGCTCGCCGGCCTCCACCCGCGCCTGCAGGAAGCTGGCAAAGGCGTCGTGCGTGCGCTGCGGTCCGGCTTGCCAGAACACTCGCTTGAGGTTGTCGTCGATATTGCCGGGCACCAGCATCATGCGATGGGTGCTGATGGCCTCGTCGCTGCTGATCAGCGCGAAAAACGCCTGCGCAATCACCCGCAGCTGCTGGCGCAGCGAGCCTTTGAGCTCCAGATCGAACAGATCGTCCGGCAGCATTTCCTCGCACTTTGCGCGCACGGCCTCGGTAAACAAGGCTTCCTTGTCACCAAAATGGCTGTACACGGTGAGTTTGGAGACGCCGGCTTCTGCGGCAATCTGATCCATCGAGGCGCCGCCAAAGCCATCGCGGGCGAATAGGCGCTTGGCGGCTTCCAGAATCGCCGCGCGCTTGCCCAGATCCTTGGGCCGACCGGGGCCGGAGGAGGACTTGGCGGCGGCGCCGCGACGGCTGGCAGGGGGGACTGGGCTGGCCATGAGGTAATACTAGACTACTCGGTTCGATATTTATACTATACCGCCAAGTCCATTAATTACAAACGAAACGGAGCCTTCCATGTACGGCCTGCGCCTTATCGGAGTCAGTTGCGCCCTGGTCCTGGGATTGTCGGCCTGCGGGGCCGGCGGCAAGCAGGCCGAAGCGCCGCGACCGGCCATGGTGGTGCACCCGGGTGGTGGCGCCCAGGCTGCGCTGACCGCCTACGCCGGTGAAGTGCGCGCACGCGAGGAAAGCCCGTTGTCGTTCCGCGTGGGCGGCAACCTGGTGCGGCGCAATGTCGATGCCGGCGCGCGCGTGCAACGCGGAGAAATCCTGGCGGTGTTGGACCCGGGTGATCTGCAACTGCAGGCACAGGCCGCACAGGCGCAATTGGCCGCCGCCAATGCCGAATTGGCGCGCAGCCGCGGCGACCGCGATCGCTATGCCCTGTTGGTGCGCGACAAGCTGGTCAGCCAGTCCACGTATGACGCGCAGGATGCGGCCTACAAGGCGGCCGAAGGCCAGGCGCGCGCCGCACGCGCGCAGATGGAGGTCATGCGCAACCAGGAAGGCTATTCGCAGCTGCGCGCACCGCGCGACGGCTTGATCGCTACCCGCCAGGCCGAAGCAGGCCAGGTGGTGGCCGCCGGGCAGACCATCTACACGCTGGCCGCCGACGGCGGTCGTGAGATCGCCATCTCGCTGCCGGAAAACCGCATCCGCGAGTTCCAGATCGGCCAGCCGGTGCTGGTGGAACTGTGGAATGCCCCGCAGCAGCGCCTGCCGGGCGCGATCCGCGAAATCGCCGCCGCCGCCGATTCGCAAACGCGCACGTACGCGGCACGTGTGAGTCTGGCCAGCGACGCCATCAACGCGGTAGAGCTGGGCCAGAGCGCGCGCGTGTACGTGCAGGAAAATGGCGCCAAGGCCGCCTTGCAATTGCCCTTGTCAGCAGTGCAGCGCGGCAGCAACGGCCGCACCTCGGTGTGGGTGGTGGATCCGGCCACCGGCAAGGTCGCATTGCGTCCGGTCACGCTGGGGCCCTACGGCAACAGCGAAGTGCCGGTGATCTCCGGCGTGAGCGCCAATGATTGGGTGGTCGCCGGTGGCGGCCATCTGCTGCGCGAAGGCCTGGCGGTGACCCCGGTGGATCGCGACAACCGTCCGCTGCTCAAGCCGGCGCCGGCTGCGCCGGCCAAGAAGGACTGACGCCATGCGCCGCTTCAACCTGTCCGAGTGGGCGCTGACCAATCGCAGCCTGGTGCTGTTCGCGATGATTGTGCTGGCCTTGATTGGCGGCTGGTCGTATCGCCACCTGGGCCAGTCCGAGGACCCACCCTTCACCTTCAAGGCGATGGTGGTGCGCACCGTGTGGCCGGGCGCCACCGCCGATGAAGTGTCCAAACAGGTCACCGAGCGCATCGAGAAGGCGCTGATGACCACCGGCAAGTACGAGTTCATCCGTTCGTACTCGCGTGCCGGCGAATCGCAGGTCATCTTCATGGCCCGCGACTCGCTGCATTCCAAGGACATCCCTGAGCTTTGGTACCAGGTACGCAAGAAGGTGGGCGATATCCGCTACACCTTGCCCGACGGCGTGGTCGGCCCGTTCTTCAACGACGAGTTCGGCGATACCTTCGGCAATATCTATGCGCTGACCGGGCAAGGCTTCGACTACGCGGTACTGAAAGACTACGCCGACCGCGTGCAGTTGGAACTGCAGCGCGTGCCCGACGTGGGCAAGGTGGAGTTGGTCGGCCTGCAGGACGAGAAGATCTGGATCGAGCTGTCCAATACCAAGCTGGCCACGCTGGGTATTCCGCTGACTGCCGTGCAGCAGGCGTTGGACGAGCAGAACGCGATGACGCCCACCGGCTTCTTCGAAACGCCCAGCGACCGCGTGCAACTGCGGGTCAGCGGCGAGTTCGAGTCGGTCGAGCAGATCCGCCAGTTCCCCATCCATGCCAACGGCCGCACGGTCAAGCTGGGCGACATCGCCGAGGTGCACCGCGGCTTCGCCGATCCCTCGGCCCCGCGCATGCGTTTCATGGGCGAGGACGCGCTGGGTATCGCGGTGGCGATGAAGGACGGCGGCGACATCCTCAAGCTGGGTGACACCCTGGAGAAGGAGTTCCAACGCCTGCAGAAAACCCTGCCGGTGGGCATGCAGCTACGCAAGGTCTCCGATCAGCCGCATGCGGTGGAGGAATCGGTCGGCGAGTTCGTGCGCGTGCTCACCGAGGCGGTGATCATCGTGCTGGTGGTGAGCTTCTTCTCGCTGGGCCTGCGCACCGGCCTGGTGGTGGCGGTGTCGATCCCGCTGGTGCTGGCGATGACCTTTGCGGTCATGCACTACTTCGGCATCGGCTTGCACAAGATTTCGCTGGGCGCCTTGGTGCTGGCGCTGGGCTTGCTGGTGGACGATGCGATCATCGCGGTGGAGATGATGGCCATCAAGATGGAGCAGGGCTACGACCGCCTCAAGGCGGCCAGCTTTGCCTACGAGTCCACCGCGTTCCCGATGCTCACCGGCACGCTGGTGACGGCAGCCGGCTTCCTGCCCATTGCCACCGCTGCGTCGAGCACCGGCGAGTACACCCGCTCGCTGTTCCAGGTGGTCACGATTGCGCTGGTGGTGTCGTGGATCGCGGCGGTGCTGTTCATCCCTTACCTGGGTGACAAGATGCTGCCCGATCTGGGCCAGCCGCGCGCACCCAAGCCGGGTTCGCTGGCCGCGCGCTGGCAGGACCGGCGTGCACGCTGGGCGGATCGCTACCCGGCCTTCGCGCGCTGGCTGCAGCCGGCGCCGACGGATCACCAGGATCATGATCCCTACCAGCGCCCGTTCTACCAGCGCTTCCGCAAATTGCTCGACGCCTGCCTGCGCCATCGCTGGCTGGTGATCGGCATCACCGTGCTGGCGTTTGTGTTGTCGATCGTGTTGTTCCGCTTCGTGCCGCAGCAATTCTTCCCCGATTCGGTGCGACCGGAGTTGATGGTGGATCTGGA
>Ga0160448_100114_pt1 | contig 39022 bp, 38 predicted proteins | sample HID1973M_E1MG_FD_108269 | JGI IMG/M metagenome (GOLD analysis project Ga0160448, IMG submission 108269) | Enriched mosquito-associated microbial communities from UW Madison campus, WI, USA - HID1973M_E1 MG | ecosystem: Host-associated > Arthropoda: Insects > Digestive system > Unclassified ...
AGTTGCAGCCAGCGCTGCAGCTTGCGGTGATGGGTCATCAGGATGCGCGCGCCATCGGCGCTGACCAGCCAGACCCCACCGGTGAAGTGGCCTTCCAGGCGATCGCGAACGAACGGGTCATGCGGATCCCCCAGCAGCGCTTCGAAGTCATCGACGGTGGCGGCCTCCTCCGGCCAGCGCTGCCGATAGGCCTGCAATTGTTCCAACAATGGGGTCTGGCGCGCGCTCATGCCTGTTCAGTTGTCCATCTTGCCTTTGATCCTCACATTATCGGCCCGATACGGCGCTAGCGCTTGTGATCGCGTGTTGCGTTTGGCAAGGTACGGCGCTGCACCTCACGGACCGCCCACGGGTCCGTGACCGCAACATGACAACACTGCACCGGCCAAGACCGGGCACAACCTGGGGACATCGCGAATGCTCAAATCTCTTTTCAGGGTCAAGCCGGTGGAGCCGGCCGGCCACGTGGATGCTGGTGAACCGGTCGAAGGCAGCCTGCAAGGCGAAGCCACCCTGAAACGAACTTTGACCGCCCGGCAGTTGGTCCTGCTGGGCATTGGCGCGGTGATTGGTGCGGGCATCTTCGTCCTCTCCGGCCACGCCGCCGCCGAACACGCCGGCCCCGCCGTCGTCCTCAGCTTCATCATCGCTGGCTTCGCCTGCGCCCTGGCCGGCCTGTGTTACGCCGAGTTCTCGGCAATGTTGCCGGTCTCGGGCAGCGCCTACTCCTATTCCTATGCCACCCTCGGCGAGTTCGTAGCCTGGTTCATTGGCTGGAACCTGGTGCTGGAATACATGTTTGCCGCTTCCACCGTGGCGGTGGGCTGGTCGGGCTACCTCAACAGTCTGCTGACCACCTTCGGCATCGGCTTGCCGGCCTCGTTGTCGGCGGCGCCGCTCAATGTGGTGGACGGTTCGATCGTCTACACCGGCGGCCTGATCAACCTGCCGGCGGTGGCGATCATCGCCGCCATCAGCGGCCTGTGCTACGTGGGCATCACCCAGTCGGCCATCGTCAATTCGATCATCGTGGCGATCAAGGTCACCGTGATCGTGCTGTTCGTGGCCTTTGCCGCCAAGTACGTCAACCCGGACAACTGGGTGCCCTTCATCCCGGAAAACCAGGGACCGGGCCGCTTCGGTATCGACGGTGTGATCCGCGGCGCCTCGGTCGTGTTCTTCGCCTACATCGGCTTTGATGCGGTCTCCACCGCCGCCGGCGAGGCCAAAAACCCCCAACGCGACATGCCCATGGGCATCCTGGGTTCGCTGGTCATCTGCACGATCATCTACATCATCGTCGCCAGCGTACTGACTGGCCTGCTGCCGTATCCGCAGCTCAGCACGCCCAAGCCGGTCGCCACCGCGCTGGAAGCCTATCCGGCCCTGAGCTGGCTCAAGCACATCGTTGAGCTGGGCGCGATCGCCGGCCTGAGCTCGGTGATCCTGGTGATGCTGATGGGTCAGCCGCGCATCTTCTATTCGATGGCCAAAGACGGCCTGCTGCCGAAGATGTTCGCCAAGGTCCACCCGAAGTTCCAGACCCCGTACGTGGGCACGATCATCGTCGGCGTGTTCGCCGCGCTGCTGGCCGGCTTCCTGCCGATCGGCCTGCTCGGTGAGCTGGTCTCGATGGGCACCCTGCTCGCCTTTGCCACCGTCTGCGTGGGCGTGATCGTGCTGCGCCGGACCCGTCCGGATCTGCCGCGTCCGTTCCGCGTGCCGTTTGCCACGATCATCTGCCCGCTCGGCGCCATCGTCTGCTTGTACCTGTTCTGGAAGCCGTTCTCCGAACATTGGCCGCTGATGACCGGCTGGACCGTGCTCGGCCTGCTGATTTATTTCTTCTACGGCTATCGCAACAGCCGCATCGGCAAGCTGCAGGGCTGATGCCACCCACGGGCCGGCGCCAAACGCCGGCCCGTTTCGGTTTTCGTAACCGACTAAACGTTCTCTTTCTTTGATCCCGTGCCGACGCCTCGATGCGTCGCGCCGATGCAGGAAATCGACTGATGTTCGGACAACTCTGGGCCACCAAACACCCTCACGCCAGCCACGCCGATGCCGACGGGCTGAGCCTGCACCGCACCCTGGGCCCCTGGGGCCTGACCGCGCTCGGAATTGGCGCGGTGATTGGCGGCGGTATCTTCGTGATCACCGGCCAGGCCGCGGCCAACCATGCCGGCCCGGCGATCATGCTCTCCTTCGTGCTGGCGGCGATCTGCTGCACCTTCTGCGCGCTGGCCTATGCCGAGTTCGCGGCGATGGTGCCGGTCTCCGGCAGCGCCTACACCTACACCTACGCCACCCTGGGCGAACTGGCCGCCTGGTTCATCGGCTGGATGCTGGTCCTTGAGTACGGCGTCTCCGCCTCGGCGGTCGCGGTCAGCTGGACCGGCTATTTCCTCAGCCTGCTGGATCACTTCGGCATCCATCTACCGGCGGCGCTGGTCAGCGCCCCGCTCGACGCCCAGCTCAAGCCCACCGGTGCGATTGCCAACCTGCCGGCCGCCGCCATCGTGCTGCTGCTGACCTGGCTCTGCTATGTGGGCATCCGCAAATCCTCGGCCATGAACATGGCAATGGTGGTGCTCAAGACTGGCCTGATCATCCTGGTGATCTTCGCCGGCTGGAAGTACGTGGACCCGGCCAACTGGCAGCCCTTCATCCCCGCCAACGAAGGCCCGGGCAAGTACGGCTTTGAAGGCGTGCTGCGTGGCGCGGCGCTGGTGTTCTTCGCCTACATCGGCTTCGAAGCGGTGTCGGTGGCGGCGCAGGAATCGCACAAGCCGCAGCGCGACCTGCCCGTTGGCATGCTGCTGTCGCTGGCCATCTGCACCGTGCTGTACATCGCCATGGCCGCGGTCATGACCGGCCTGGTGCCGTTCAATCTGCTGGGCACCGACGAGCCGGTGGTCACCGCGGTGGCAGCACATCCGGAGCTGGCCTGGCTGCGCGTGGTGGTGGAAGTGGGCGCGCTGATCGGCCTGTCCTCGGTGGTGCTGGTGATGATCATCGGCCAGCCGCGCATCTTCATGATCATGGCCCGCGACGGCCTGCTGCCGCCGGTGTTCACCAAGATCCACCCCGAGTACCGCACCCCGCACATCAACACCGTGATCACCGGCATTGGCATCGCCATCCTGGCCGCGCTGTTCCCGCTGGACGTGCTGGGCGAGCTGACCTCGATGGGCACCCTGATCGCCTTCGCCGCGGTCTGCGCCGGCGTGCTGATCCTGCGCCGCACCCAGCCGGACCTGCCGCGTCCGTTCCGCATCCCCTTCGCCTGGCTGATCTGCCTGGCCGGCATCTTCTGCTGCTTCGCCCTCCTCTCCACCATGACCGCGCACAACTGGTTCCTGATGGTGGTGTGGACCGCAGTCGGCTTTGCCGTGTATTTCCTCTACGGCCACAAGCACAGCAAAATGCGTCGTCAGGCGTAAGCCCCGGCCTTTCGTCACTCCGCAGCAACAACGAAGCGCCGCCCCACTGTCCAGACGTGGGGACAGGCCCTGGCGACAGGGTATGGGTGCTCAGGAGTGGAAGTCTGTCAGGTCGAGGAACGTTTCCAGACCCTGTCGCCAGGGTCTGGCCCCACGTCCCACGCGAAACCTCCCCGCTTCTGCTTGGATGGCGGGCCACGCGACATGAACACGGCAGGCGCTAAAATGCGCGCCATGAATACCGCCGCCGCCCCCTACGACACCACCCGCCTGAGCGAACTCGCCCAGCTGCTCATCAGCAACATCCGCGAGCTCTCGCAGGCCGGCTGGACCCCCGCCACCAGCAGCAACTTCTCGCACCGCCTGGATGACCGCCACGCGGCCATCACCGTCTCCGGCCGCGACAAGGGCCGGTTGGTGGAAGGCGACATCATGGTGGTGGACTGGGACGGCAAGGCCGTCGGCAGTGATCACCGCCCCTCGGCCGAGACCCTGCTGCACACCCAGCTCTACAAGCGCTTCCCGGAAATCGGCTGCGTGTTGCACACCCATTCGCCGGTGCAGACCATCGCCTCGCGCCTGTACGCCGGCACCGGCCATGTGCGGCTGGAAGGCTATGAACTGCTCAAGGCCTTCTACGGCAACAGCACCCACGAGACCGCCGTGGACGTGCCGGTCTTCAGCAACACCCAGGACATGAACATCCTGGCCGCCCAGGTCGACGCCCTGCTCGATCAGCAGTGCCTGTGGGGCTATCTGATTGACGGCCACGGCCTGTATGCCTGGGGCCGCGACATGGCCGAGGCGCGCCGTCATCTGGAGGCCTTCGAGTTCCTGTTCCATTGCGAGCTGGAGCTGCGCAAGCTCGGCTGTCGTCAGTAAGCGCAGCGCGGGCGCACTGCTGAGTTCCCGCAAAGTGACTGGATCCTCCGGCATGCCCTGCTACCCTTCCCTTTCCCCACGCGTCGAGCCCTCGCCATGACCCGTCTGCGCCTGTTTTCCGAAAGCGATCCGGTCACCCCGGAGTACGCCAGCTACGATCCCGATTTCATCGCCACCGAACTGCAGAAGATCGGCGTGTTGTTCGAGCGCTGGAAGGCCAACAAGCCGATTGAAGCCGGCGCCAGCCCGGAAGAGGTAATGGACGCCTACCGCGCCGATATCGATCGACTGGTCGCCGAGCGCGGCTTCAAGTCGGTCGACGTGGTCAGCATTGCCCCCGACAACCCCAAGCGCGAAGAAATGCGCGCCAAGTTCCTGGACGAGCACTACCACAAGGAAGACGAAGTGCGTTTCTTCGTCGCCGGCTCGGGCCTGTTCACCCTGCACGTGGGCGACAAGGTCTACGAGATTGAATGCGTCAAAGACGATCTGATTGCCGTGCCCGATGGCGCCACCCATTGGTTCGACATGGGTCCGGAACCGCAGTTTGTGGCGATCCGCTTCTTCACCGAACCCGATGGCTGGGTGGGCCACTTCACCGGCACCACCATCGCCAAGGAATTCCCGCGTTATAACGGCCTGACCCAGGGCGAATGAGCAATCCCGTGACCCGCGCCATCCTGACCGATATTGAAGGCACCACCAGCAGCATCTCCTTCGTCAAGGATGTGCTGTTTCCCTATGCGCGCCGTGCCCTACCCGGCTTCGTGCGCGAACACGGCCAGGAGTCTGAGGTGCGTCGCTGGCTGGATGCGGTGGCGATTGAACACGGCAGCATTTGCAGCGACGAGGTGATTGTCGAAACGCTGCAGGGGTGGATCGACGAGGATCGCAAGCACACCGCGCTGAAGGCCTTGCAGGGAATGATCTGGGATGCGGGCTATCGGGATGCCGATTTCACCGCCCATATTTATCCCGATGCGGCGCCGGCCTTGCGGCAGTGGCATGCGGATGGCTTGCCTTTGTATGTGTACTCGTCAGGGTCGGTGCCGGCGCAGAAGCTGTTCTTTGGGCATAGCGGTGCTGGGGATCTGACGCCGCTGATTTCCGGGTGGTTTGATACCGAGGTGGGTGGCAAGCGTGAGGCAGCTAGCTACCGCGCGATTGCAGAAGCTATTGGCATGCCTGCGGGCGACATTCTGTTTCTGTCGGATGTCGTGCAAGAACTGGATGCGGCACGCGAAGCCGGCATGCAGACGCGGCTGGTGGATCGGTTGCAGGATTATCCGCAGCCGCGCCTCGGTGCCGGTGCCAACGGGCATGAGCGGGTGACGGGTTTCGATCAGGTTTAGCTACCTGCGTGGCCTGCGCAGCATTGGCATGACGGGCGGTGCTGAGCCAATCTGGATTTCGGACATCACCTCAAAACCATAGCGTTCGTAGAACGGGATGTTCTGCGGTTTCGAAGCCTCAAGGTACGCCAGACATTGCTCCTGATCGCAGCGAGCAAGCGCGTGATCCATCAACGCCGCGCCAATGCCTTGGCCTTGCGCGTCCGGGTCCACACCAATCTGGGGCAAGTACCAATGTGCTTCTCGCGGATGCGACTTTTCCATCTGTTCGAATGTCGCAAGCAAGTCATCGAGATGTTCGCGCCTGGCAGTCGCACGGAACATCTTGTCGAGTGACTCGCCGTCCGGCTCCACTCCGGGTGGCAACCAGAGCGCCGCGCCACGTACATCCGCGGACACGTAAGCTGTGCCATGCGTGAAACTGCTGCCCGCGAACTCTCGGGTAGCCAAAGGCATGGTCGAAAGATAGTCGTGCGGAGAAGTCCACGCGAAGCGCGCAGGTGGGTCCTGGATAAACGCAGCCACGATCACTGAGACGGCTTGCGGCACCTCGTCAGGCGTGGCGCTACGTATCTGGATGGTTGGCCTACTCATTCGGAAGGCCATCGGGGAAACGATCGGGTACCAGGTTCAACTGGATGTCGTGTTCAAGCAGCGCCTTGGCACCGGCTAGCACGAACGCGAACCCCTCCGTGGACGCGATTGCCGCGTCGGCCTTCTCCCGCGCGTCGCCATGGAATCCCGAATTGGTGATGCTGACAAAGGTCGTACCATCCGGACGCGCAGTGAAGACCCACTCGATATCAGTGGATGCGCCATCGGCCGACCATTCAACCAGCAACCTCTTGTTCGGTTCAATCGCCTTGACGTGTGCATCCATTGAGAAGCCGTACATCTCCCAGTCCCAGCGCACGGACTTCCCGGCCTCCAGCCTTCCGCTGCCACGACTGAACCAGAATCTTGACGTGATCTGCGGATCAACGAACGCCTCGAACACCTCGGCGACCGGCCTTCTTATCAGCATCTCTACTTTCGCTGCGATCTCTTTGTCGTTCACGTTCAGCTCCTTCGCACGCCCCGTTTTCCGACAGTACACCAGTGATGTGAACAGAAGGCCCAGACAGGGTCTGGCGGAAGGTCAGCTAGCGGTCAGAAGCGGACATCGCGCAACCAAGCTACTGCGCTACGCAAATCCAAGGCCGTGCATCGCAATTCGAAAGATCTCTCGATTTGTTGCGTTGTTCCGGCGAGGCTGCAAATTTCGTGGCAATCACCTACGTCAGTCAGGCGCGCTCACACCAGAAGCAGTCCACATCCGCTCGAAGTACTCCGGGGTAACTGATTCCCCAGCGAAGTCGGCGAAACGCATATTCGTGTCGAGCCAGAACCCGTAGTCCCTCTTACTCGGCCCCGCCAATACGACTGCGCCCTGGGCATCCAGTCCGATTTCCCGCCCGGGATTTCCATCAACATCGAACTCGATCAGCCAACACCGTATGCGGTGGTATTTGCCGCGGTAGCTGGGATTTGCAGTATCCATGGCAGTCAGTCGCTGCCACCAGTTCGACGGTTCGGGGAAGTCTGTGGCGAGTTCTGTGCGGAGGTAGGGCATCCGGCCGTCGCTCTCTTGGGTGGCGTGAGCTTATGAAAGAGCCGCGAGCGACGTCGGTTTGATTGAATTGTTAGCGCTTAATCCCGGAGCTTAAAGCCAGGAATGGGCTCTTGTTCGATGAATCGCGGGTGATACAGATCCATATAGACGAGTTGCTCAGCGGACCATCCGCATTTGACCTTATACACATCCATGGGATAGCCGTATGGGCTTTTGCCTACCGAGCCGGCGCGCTCGAACTCTGGTGCTTTGCCGTTCTTGCATACGAGACGACTCAAGTACGCACGTTGTCCTTGTGGCCCCTGCGAACGCACCGGACGTTCGGCGCTGCCAAGCGGGTGTGCTGCAAGCTCTTCCTGTGAGACGGATGGAGGTTGCCAGTTTGGAAAGAAGCGCTGCATCCGAGCGACCGGATCAAAGTCAGGCGAGTTTGGGTTTGTACTTTCCTGCGCGGACGTTACGAAAGAGCCCAGCAGAAGTATGCAAAAGAGCAGCAAGCGCATCGTGATATCCCCTTGAGTGCCACACCTTGTAACCGGATCCCTGGGTCCGGTCTACTACTCATGCACAGCTCACCGAATTCCCTTAAACGAATTTCTAGCCCCCAGCGCCAGCGCCAGCGCCAGCGCGGAGATCTTCCACTGTATTGGCCTTGAACTTGAGCTGCGGCACGGTCATCGCTGGGTGCGTGGTGCTACCAATGAACAGAACTGCAGGGACTCGCTTCTGCCAATAAGGGGAGTTCACCTCGCCGTCATCGACCAGATCGTGCTCAAAGGTGGCCAAGACACTCTCCTGACGCTTTCCAGGCGCAAGAGCAATGTCTTGAATGTCCCAAGGATAGCCCCAGAACAAAACATCGTTGCGCGATTTGTCGCGGATAACGGGGTAGACACGAACAACATGCTTGTACTTGTTGTCGGTCCCCAGCGTGTAAAAGTCGTATTCAATTCCATCTTCGTAGCCATACGCCACAAAGCGAAGATCTTGGCGAGATTCAAATGACCACTCGTAGCACATGGCCGACTTGTCTTCTGTTTGGCCACAAAAACCTGTCTCACTGGAGATGGCCATCATCTCGGATGAGTGCGCCGGCTGTGCTAGGAGCAGTAGTAGTAGAGCGCTGGACCTTCCCACGCTGGCAAACTCCCTAATAGCCGGATCCCTGGGTCCGGTTCAACGACTTATGCGCAGCGCACCGCGTAGGTGGCTATCCCCTTGATACACCTCAATCTTAGAGCGGCTTATTTAAGCTAACAACCCGACGCAAGAGCGTGCTGCCAGCGCGCAGGGTAAGCGCTCAGTCGAGCGTCTGCTTTGGGTCGGGAGCGGGCGTTGCAAGCCCGCCACATCAGCCAAAAGTCATCGCCGGTTACGGCTGTTCGCCCCCGTCAAACAGCGACAGTCACTCGCCTACGGCGCTCCCTCTTCCAACCGATACGTCACGGAGGAAGTAAGCTCCCCCCGCCACGGATCCTGCGTCCGCATGCTCGCCCACGCTCAGGTCCGTCGGCAACACACTACGCCACAGATTCGCCGAAGGCTCCGCCTCCGCGACCGGTCATATCCGCGCAAGTGATCCGCCAGATCGTCGCGCAGGTTCTCCACCTGCAAACGCGGGTGCGGCTGCGCCATCTTGCGCATCGTCTTTGACTCGCCGCCGTCGAAGCGGTGCTCCACCCGGCTGTCGTCCTGCCCCATGTGGACATTGGCGTAGACGCCATACGCCGGATACTCACCCTGGCGTAGCACCTTGGGCGCGTGCTGGCCGACACCGCTGTCCTTCGCATCACGCGCTGCATGCCAGCTCAGTCGGTCGTCGCCCTTGGCGCTGTGCCAGCCGCTGGCTGCCTCCTGGTACCAATGCCGCTGGGTCTGTCGGCGAATGTCGGCCTTGGGTCGTGAGCGGGCACGCGGACCCTGCATATCTCGGCGCCGCCTACGATTCCCGGGTACGACTCCGCCGAATCGGACGATTCTTCCCTTCCTCGTACCCATGCTGGGGCCTCCATTCTCCCAAGGCTCCGAAGATGTCGTACTGGTTTCCCAAGACCCTGCGCTGGTCGGCGGGCCTGGTCTTTGCTCTGTTGTGCGCGGCGGTGGCGGCGTACGCCTTGACCTACCTGTTCGACCCACTCAAGCCGGCGCCGGGCAATCCTTTGCATGCCCAGTTCGCGATCTCGGGCGTGGACGTACCGGCACACTTCTTCGGTGGCGGGTTGGCGCTCCTGCTTGCGCCATTACAGATGAGCGACTGGATTCGGCGACTGATCCCGCGGTTACACCGCGTGGGTGGCGGGCTGTACATAGGGGGAGTACTGATTGCCGGGCTTGCTGGCCTGTCCCTGGCCCGACACTCACAGGGTGGCGCGGCGACCGGGGTCGGCTTTGGCTTGCTCGCGCTGGCATGGCTGGCAACGACCGGCATCGGCCTTCGCCATGCGCTCGCCTGCGACTTGGCCAGGCACCGGCGCTGGATGTGGCGAAGCATCGCACTCACGGCGTCGGCGGTGACGCTGCGGCTGATCTTGGGCGTGGGCCTCGGTGTGATGCAGCTGCCTTTCGCGAAGGTCTACCTGCTCGCGGCATGGGGTTGCTGGACGTTCAACCTGGCGGTTTGCGAGCTGCTGCTGCGTTGGCCGTGGCGACTCACGCCCACGTCGTCGGCGAAAGCACTGTCAGGTGTTCGCTGACGCGGACGCCTCGTCGCGCACCTGGGCCTTGCGATAGGCGCTGGGGGTCTCACCCAACAGCCGCTTGAACGCGGCGTTGAAGGTCGACTTGGAGGTGAACCCGCAGGCGTATGCGATCTCGAGGATGGTGCGCAGACCACGGGGATCAGCCAGACACGAGCGCGCCGCTTCGATCCGCTGGCGGTTGATGTATTCCCAGAAGTTGCCATCGAAGCGTCGGTTGATGACCGCTGAAACCAGGTATTCCGGGTACCCGCTGCGCTTGGCCAGCTGGCCGATAGTGAGCGCAGGCTCGCGATACAGCTGCTGTGTCTCCATCAGCTGCGAAAGGCGCGACTCGACATCGGCAAAACGTGGGTCCTCACTGCCGGGCGCGTCATGAATGTCCGTAGATGTCGGTTCGGGCACGGCCTCGATGATCACCGCTACCTGGCTGAGGCTAAGGTAGCCCACCATGAACACCCATGCGGTGACTGCACCGTAGATCAACAGGTAGTCAATCCACGGAATCTTGACCACCCACTGCGTCGTCGCGATGCACCAGATGACGATCTGGGACAACGCCATCGCATCGATCCAGTGCAACGACATCCTGTCTGCATCCGAGCGATGGTGCAGTAATTCGCGGCGGTAACGGCGCACCCGCACAAGTCCGGCGATCACATACGACAGACTGTAGACGTACAACGCGATGTCCAGTCGTGGCAATTGCGGTTGCGTGATTCCCGCCCTCCACATCGCTTCCGTCTGCAGCCGGTCCTGCATGAAGAAAGGGCCATGCATGAACACCACGACGACAAATCCGACGAGGTGCAAGCAATCTCGCCAGGCGAATGCGCGCGCCTCGGTGAGCACGCGGACGTATATATAGAACAGGCTTCCGTACAGAAATGGAAACAGGCCAACGAAGCGATACGCCTTCAGCAGTCCGGGCGAAGGCGCATCCAGGTACATCGCCTTTACAGCCAAATCGATAGCAATCAGCGCGCTCCAGGCCGCCAGCACGTGGTTTGCCCCAGCATTGACAGGGCGTCGCCACAGGGCCACCGCCAACAGCGAGGCCTGCGCCGTCCCGATGAGGAAAACAATGCTCCAGAAGCCCATGTAGATAAGCCGATCAGTGACCTGAAATGCACTGGAATTCTAGCAGCAGAGCGATAGCTGCTATCCAGCCAGCAAGGCCGCTCTCGGCCAGGAGCGGAGATCGAACGAACTTCAGTCCGGCGAGAACCCAGTCAACGTGAGCTTGGAATCGCCATGGTCGACATTCGGATTTCTGTAGTCGATGAGCACCGGGAACCCGTAGGTTGAGTCGTAGTTGACGATCAAGGTCGCGCCTGGAGCTCGCTCGGAGATAACACGGCGAAGGTCGGCAAATATCTCGTCGATGGTCCGCTTGAGGTTCGAGGCTTCGCGGACCTCATCTCCAGGCCAGTAGCCGTCGCGTACCTCGCCGAAATACCTGGCCTTCCGCAGCCTGTCATTGCGCACAAGCAAGCGAAGCGGACCGTAGTACGGACCATAGAGGCAGTAGCAGGCCGACTCTTCAACCGTGACCGTGTAATCGTCGATGGCATGCTCGTGCCAGATGGCTTGTTGGGCGTCGAGTTCGCGGAGCTCTGCCGAACGATCATGCACCTGAGCAGTAGCGACGTTGCATGTGACCGCGAGCAGAATGAGCAACAAACCAAGCAGATGGCGCACGTGGGGCATGAAGTCGGACCCTTTAGCTTTACTTTTTCCATTCGGGCGTAATGCAACGTCGCGGATTGGAGTTATCTCGATGTGCTCGACTCTATGTACTTCAAGCTCGGGTACACCGTACTCATTGCATCCTGGATAAATTCTCGAAACAGCCCTGCCGCCGGCACAGTAGCGCTAAAGGGCCACGTCGTCGCGCAGGTTTTCACTTGAATAGCAGGGTGCCGGCTCTCTAGAGATTGAGAGGATGCTGCCCGCGCGAATAAGCGCCGCGCGCAACTTCAGTAATCGCTGTGCCCTTCGTCGTGTCGACGATCCAGAAATCGCAGTACTGGAAGTCCCCAAAGGCTCCCTTCTTGCATGCGGACTTGGCGCTGTAGGAGCCCGACTCACTCACCTCAAGTCGAACTTTGGCGAAGAACATGTAGACGCCCTTCTCGAATCCCAGCGTTACGTCATGCGTTCCAGGTCGAATGAAGACCGGCTGATCCCATTGCTTTCTCCCGAGCATGACCTGTTTTCCATCCACCGCGTACACGTACGTGTTGTCATGATCGAAGAGGGGAACTTTGTCGTCGATCAGAGTCGCGGCAATCTTCGCAATCCCAACTTCACTCTCGCTGGGCATTACGTACTTCAGCTCCTCGGGAAGTTGCGGCGCAGTTGCGCAGCTTGCGAGTGAAATGGTAGCGAGCATCCATACCCAGTACTTCATTCAGGCCTCCCCTCAGTCATAACCGCATTCATTCGCACAGACACAGGCTCGTCCGCAGCACACCATGTGATTGGCTATCCCCTTGACACAGAACAATCGTAGGACGGTTTGGTTTGACCCACAAGCAGGCAATGACTTGGACGAGCCGACTAGCCGGAGCTGGGGCTAAAGCTCTTGTAGGCGTGCGGCCGCCCGCTTACCAGCCCGACGGCTGCTACCGGCCAGAAGCTGACATTCTTCGGTCCGCCAGCCAGCCAATGGACGACTAAAGCGCCCTAACGTACTCCGTGAGATTGTCCAAGACGTGAGCCTGCTCTTCAGCGCGCCACTGAAGTCGAGTATGCCACTCCTGCGCTTCGTCGAACGAGACGAAGAAGGACATGCCGTCGTCGGACGGCAGGAGTGAGAACCCCAAGAAACGCCACTGCTCGCCAACCGCGTGCGCGTGACGATCGTAGTCCACGAACTCCTTCATAACGCAGTACAGCCGCCCGGCTTGAAGAAGCTGGTGGGCTCTACCTGTGTTGGGGGCTTCGTGAGCACTCCATGTGCCGATGGGCATCGGACCCAACGTTATTTGAACTCCTGCTGCCAATCGACAGAACTGAATGTCAAGAAATCGACTATGTTCGCTTTGGGTCTAAAGCGGACAATAGCAATACTGGCCACGCCGCTTCCGGTTCAGCGGCTCGAACTGTTGAGCATCGATCGTATGATCTGCAATCAAGTGTTTTAGCTAAGTGCCCGAATTTTGCCGCGCATGGTCGATGCTTAGGCGCCTGACCGAATAGAGCCGAGCATTGCCCTGTACTGAGCTCGATACGTTGAATAGTGCTGGCGTGTAGTGACAATGCTTAGCGACACGTACACATCTCCAGTCTGTAGACATGAGACGACATAGTAGGTGGGGGCGCTGTCACCTGGCCAAGTGCCCTCGAACTCTTGAAGCTTGCCCGATGCATGAGGAGCCTCGATAACCTGCGGCTCTGAAACGGGCTTATAGAAATCCTCGACGGTAGAGAATCGATATTCGCAGAAGTCCTCAATGGAGCCGTCAGTTTTTGCATATGCACTGGCCGTAATTGCCGCGAGGTCATCGGGTGCCAATAACTGGAACATCTCCGACCTAGTATTGCGGGTAAAGGTGGCCGGGGCGTCCAACGAGAAGACGCTATCGCCAAAGACATGATGCGTGGTGGCCGGCGAAGCTGTAACCGCTCCGGTTGCAAAGACTCCAAGCAATTTTTTAAGCATCCGATGCCCCAATTTACGTAATAGCCGGATCTCTGGATCCGGTTACATGAGTATCCACAGCCCACCATATGGCGGGCTATACCCTTGATTCGGCTCAATCTTATGGCGGTTGGGTCACGTGAACAAGCCAATGAATTACCTGAGGTAGCGGCCTTCTATTATTGCGAATCAACAGTTGTCCACTTTGGGTCGAAACCGGACGTCAGCATCAGCCCCGTCGGTCCGGCCAGACCGACGTCCGCTACCGGCCAGGAGCGGACATCGACCAACGCCTGAATTAAGCCGCCGCGAAGCGGTGTCTGCTTGATTGAATAGTTAGGCCTGTGGTGTTGGGTGCACCAAGGCTTGCTGCATACGAATCGCTATGGAGCGGCTGCCTGAGGCATCAATAGAAACTTGCCGATCGAGTAGTGCCACGGTCGATCGCCCTGGCTTCAATCTATTGAATCTAGATTCTGTATCTAAGAGGGCGGAGTCAGAACAGGTTAGACCGAATACTTCCATGCCTTGTCCTGCAGAAGTGAAGTGGATTGCAGGACCGCCACTCATGCCGGGGAATACGGGGATGTTGGTCGAGACGCATGAGCCTCTACACAGCAAGTGCCCCGATGGATGAACTTCGCTGACTTTTCCCACACGTAGTACAACGCGCGTTGTCATGCGGTAGTAGTTTGGATCAGCACTCGTCAGGCTGTCTTGAGTTTCAAGCGTTTGGCCAAAGCCTAGGAGACCTACCATGTCTCCGACCTGAGGGTTCCTTTCGCTTATGAGAAATTCTCCATCGAAGAAGCCGGGCTCGTCCCGGCAGTCCAGACACAGGATGGCAGTATCCGATCGCTCATCCGAAACGGCCCAGAGTACCTGGCAGCTCTTAGTCTTTTCGCCACGGAAGGAAATTGCGTAAATGTTTGGTCGAATGAGGTTTAGTGTTTGATCTTTGCCTATGAACTCAGGGAGCGCCGAAGGGTGGTGCTTGGCAGGTCCAAATTGAATTCCTTTGATTGCCGTTAAATTGTGCGTGGCGGTAACAACGATCGCTGTCTTGTCAAAGCGCTTGATTATGAATCCCGTTCCGATTGGTTCTGGGCGGTTGTTTCTGCTGTTCGTCATGAGCATGACGAGACCACGCCGAACGTCATCGATGTCCCGCATCTCATCCCATTCGAAAGCTGGATTCTCTAACTCCACACGTCTAGCGCCTGAACTAAGCCGTGCCGCGAAGCGGCGTCGGCCTGAACGAATTGTTAGACGCGGCCCTCATGGCCACGCTTCTAAGCCCCGTCTTAAGGCAGCTCGAAAGAGTTCAATTCCTAAAACTTTTGCACTGGACTTTACCCACCTGAGCGTGCGAGAAGATGTTGGTGCGATTGCAGTGTCCGCGAGATATTTTTCAATTACCGCGTAAAGCTCCCCAAAACCATGAATTAGATCTGCATTGTCGAGCTGAACAATTTTGATGTCTTCTATGCGCTGTTCTTTGAATTTGAAGAAGACAACGCAGGGCGGTTCGGCCCTCTCAGTGACTTCCAGTGCAGCGAGGAACTGCTTGTTGAACTTCTCTACGGAATGTCGCGTGCCATTGTGCAGGTAGAAAATGCTCAGATCGTGCCCGGATAAGCGATCAAGCTTGGCAAAGACACCTTGGTCTTTCAAGATTCTCCGCACGGCGCTATCAGTAAAGTCGTAAAAGATGAAAGCGAAGGACTGGGCGCGATCTTCAGCGAGGTGCTGCACCCATATTTCATCAAATCGATTGATGAAGCTATCTACGCTGTGGCCAATACCTTTTCCGCTTTCTTGCTCGTAAATAGGGATCATAGATAGGCGCCTAACGCTTGGATTGAGCCGGCCGCGAAGCGGCATCGGCTTGAATTAGTTGCTACACCCCAACTGCGGATGCCCAGCGCTTGATGAGCGTGAAAGATTTGCTGGTAGTTGTGTGGAGGACTGATATCGTGTCAGTCATCTTGGTCTGCTCCCACTTGGCCGGGTTTGTCACGTGGTCTGCGTAGTAGCTCAGAACCTCTACGCGCCGGAAGTGTCGAAACCAAACCCCAAGCTCTTGATGGGGCGCGCGAATGTAGTTATATGGGCCGCTGACGCGAACAAGTGCGCACGGGTAGTGATGTGCAATGACTAACACCAAGTCGCCCTCTGACATGGTGTGTGCGAACTCCCAGTAGTCGCGCTGCCCAGCTGGAATGTTATCCCTATCAAAGTCCGTCAGATCGCCAGGTGGATCAGCGAAGTCAAGGCCTATGTATCCGAGTCCGAGTGACTTCATGGTGTGGGACACGGACTGGGCACTGTCCGACGGGTGAAGCTGCATTCTCCAGTAAACCATGAAGATTCCCTTTGGGGCATAAGGCGTAAGTTAAGCCGAACTGCGAAGCGGGTTCGGCTTCGAATTGTTAGACCGATTCTCTGGTAACACGTGTGATCTGCGTAGTAATTACGTCGAGATCCGATACTTCTACGAGCCTGGAATACGGCTCCCTGTCCGGATCGAAGAATAGGCCTCTGGTGCCAATAGTGCAGTCGAGAAAATCACGGCTGAGGACCTGTCCGAGCGGACGCATCGCCCCGTATCTCTCTACATTAGATCGCCGCCCTCCGGCAGCAACAACCGCCTTGGCTGTGCACGCCTTGTAGCCATTGGCAGTGTAGTCAACAACCAATCCTCCGGGCGTCGCCTGCTCCATGACTTCGGCTTGCTCATGAAGCGCACTATTCGTTCCGCGCCAGTTGGTCTTTGCTTGAAATGGCAGGCCCTTGTTGCGAACTACATCTCCAAACTCGTTTGTTACCTGAATCTGAAAGATGCCATCAGATCCAAACCGCTTTTCAGGTGCGCCCGGGCCTCGGCCGCGAAGTTTTCGATAGCTAACACTCACTGCGTAAGTGCCGTTCGGGCCGCTAAACATCAGTGGCTCACGCATTGCGAGAGCTTGCCCCAAGGCGCCCGTTATCGAGTCCTCATCTGCCGCGTGCTGACCATAGGAAGCCTCTGCGTCCGCAACACCCGCTAGATACCGATCGCGGAGCACGTCGATTAGTGAGGGAGGAAGAATGTCTCGCATGCGGTCCAACCCCTGAGTTAAGCCGGCCCGCATGACGCGGTACCGCTCGGTCCATGACCGCGGAGTGGGCTCGGCTTGAACAAATTGTTAGGCACCGGGCGGCAGGACCCGTGCTTGACGAACTTCATAAACAAACTCTGGAGCATTGGCGTACTGCAGGGCTCTGTCCCAAAGTGGATTTGTACGATCGTTGAGGTTGTCTGCGAGAGCCTTGATTTCAGGCGGAGCATCTGCTCGGAAAAAGCCCTTGCTACCAGCATTCTTGTCGTAGCTAACACCTTTGATCTCGAATTTTCGGGGTGCGACTCTTTTCGCCTTTTGCCGCTCAATGTCCGTGTGAGCCACTTCCCAAGTGACGGCGCGAGTCATTAGGTAGTAGGCGCGCTCATCAAGCTTGCCGTTGATGGTGTAGTCGGATTGTGGCGGGTACTTGGGATGAATCGTTCTCTTGAACAAGCCACCGACAACGAACCGAAAGTGCATGTTGTCGGGGGACATCTCGTAGCGGCGACAATGGACTATATCAACCCAGTGGCCCTTTGCTTGAGCAAGATTCTTCTTGACAAAGAGAACGGCAAATGCCTCTTCTGAGCTTGCGTACTCGCGATATCTCTTGAGTAGCTCTTCATCCATGGTTCGGTTGCCGAGAGAGTGTGTGCACGGTGACAAACTACCCAATAGCCGGTTCCGTAGGTCCGGTTACACGACTTATCCACAGCGCACCGTATGGTGGGCTATCCCCTTGATGCGGCTCGATCTTAAGCCGCCTGGGTCCGGCTAACAAGCCGATGAGTAACCGGACCTAGCGGAGTCCAGAGCGTGCACTCAGGCGGATGTCCGCTTTGGGTCGAAAGCGAACGTTGCAAGCCCGCCGTGCCAACACCAAGAGAAAGTCAACAACGGTTGCCGCCGCACACCCCATCAAACAGCAAGAGTCACCCGCCTACGGCGCTCGTTCTTCCAACCGGTACGTCGTCGTCTCGGTGAGCTCTCCCCGCCACGGATCTTTCGTCCGCACCTCCACCCGATGCTCACCCACGCTCAGGTCAGTCGGCAACACACCACGCCACAGATGCGCTGTTGGTTCCGCTTCCGGCGACCGGTCATACCCGCGCAAGTGGTCCGCCAAATCATCGCGCAGGTTCTCCACCTGCAGGCGCGGATCAGGCTGCCCGGTTCGGCGCATCGGCTTCCACTCGCCGCCATCCACGCGGTACTCCACCCGGCTATCGTCCTGCCCCATGTACACATTGGCGTAGACGCCAAACGCCGGGTACGCGCCCTGGCGCAGCACCTTGGGCGCATGCAAGCCGATGCCGCTGTTGCGCGCATCGCGGGCCGCATGCCAGCTCAACTGATAGTCGCCCTTGCCGCTCACCCGCAGGCGCGCATAGCCGTTGGGCGTGCCATCGGCCATGGTCGTATCGGGGATGCCCTCGGCATCCTTGGCGCCGGACCAGAACGCACCGCAGGCCGCACCCACGTTGTACTCATGCAGCGGCTTCGCACCCTGCCAGCCCTCACTCGCCGCGTGATACCAGTGCCGCTGGGTGTGGCTATGCCCGCTGAGGATCAGCACATGCGGGAAGTCCTTGAGCAGGCCAAAGAGCCGCTCACGATCGGCGGCGCGGAAGGTCGGGCGTGCCGGGTCTTCCCAGAACAGCGGGATATGCATGCCCAGCACCAGCAGGCGATCCTTGGGCACAGTCGGTAGATAGGCCTGCAGGAACTCGAACTGATCCGCGCGCAGGCCGCCGACATAGGCTGGCTTTTGGCCGGGCTGGTAGATCACATCGTCCAGACCGACGAACACCAGCTGCTCCTCTTCCCAGGCATAGGTATCCGGGCCCAGGTGCTGGCGGAAGGTGCGCAGCGAGTCTTCATCGCTGGCCGCATCAAAATCCAGATCGTGGTTGCCCGGCACATGCATCCAGGGAATGCCGAGTGACATGGTGGTGCGCAGAATCTCCGGATACAGCGACAGGTCGTCGTTGACGATATCGCCCAGGGTCATGCCGAAGCGCGCGCCGTGCTTGCCCACCAGCGGCTGCACGATGTCGCGCCAGTAGTAGTCGATGTCCTGGGTGGACTTGGTCTGGCTGTCGGAGAACACCAGCACGTCCAGGTTCTTGCCGGGCTTCTTGACCGGGCGCAAGGCAAAGTCATGGCAGCCGCCCCCGCTCGCCGCGATGCCGCCGTACTTCAGCGCCGGCAGCGCGGTTTCGCGTTGCTGGTGGACCCAGATGTCCGGCAGGCCATCGCGGCGGTTGGCCACGTCATAGCCGGCGGGCTTGATCAGGAAGACCGTGCGGCCATCGACGGGTTCCAGTTGCCAGCGGCCCTGCGCGTCGCTGCGGACGATGCGCTGGCCATCGGATACCGCGATGCCCGGCAGGCCGCGTTCGCCGCGATCACGCTCGCCATTCCCATTGCGATCCTCGAAGACGAAGCCAGTGGGACAGCGCGGCGCCTGCGCAAAGGCATGGCTGGCGAACAGGGACGACAGCAACAGCAGGGACACTCGGCGCATGCGCGGCTCTCCGGCAAGGAGCCTGGATTCTAAGCCAAGCCGGTGACCCGGCCGACAGCTCTACTCCGGCTTATGCCGCAGCGCCAGCACCTCGACAACCTGCGCCAGCGACAGCCCACGGCTGCGCAGCAACACCAGCAGGTGATACAGCAGATCGGCGCTTTCACCCAGCAAGGCATCTTCGTCCTGGGCCACGGCGGCCAGCGCGGTTTCCACGCCTTCCTCGCCGACCTTCTGCGCCATGCGGCGGACCCCGCCCTCGAACAAACGGGTGGTGTAGCTGCCGGCCGGGCGCTCCTTCTCGCGCGTGGCGATCAGCGCGTCCAGTTCGGCCAGGAAATCGCCGCGTGCTTGCGGGAAGCAACTGGCACGTTGCAGGTGACAGGTGGGGCCATGCGGCACGGCGCGCACCAGCAGGGCGTCGTTGTCGCAGTCGGTTTCCACCGACACCAGTTCCAGCACATGCCCGGAGCTCTCGCCCTTGGTCCACAGAAGCTGCTTGCTGCGGCTGTAGAAGGTCACCTGCGCGCTGGCCAAGGTGGCCTCGAGCGCTTCGCGATTCATGTAGCCGAGCATCAGCACGCGGCCATTGCCGGCGTCCTGGATGATCGCCGGCACCAGGCCGTCGGCTTTTTTCCAATCGATGCTGGCCGGATCAATCAACACGTCGTACCTCGATGCCCTGCCCTTGCAGGTGGCGTTTCAAATCGGCAATCGCAATTCGGCCGCTGTGGAAGACGGTGGCCGCGAGTGCGCCATCCACGTCGGCCTGTTGGAAGACTTCAGCGAAATGTTCGATCTCGCCTGCACCGCCCGACGCAATCAGCGGCACCCGGCAGATCGCACGCACCGCCGTCAGCTGTTCCAGATCGTAGCCATGGCGCACGCCGTCGTTGTCCATGCAGTTCAGCACGATCTCGCCCGCGCCCAGGCGCTGCACTTCGGCCACCCAGTCCAGCGTGCGCACCGGCAAGGCGCGGGTCTTGTCCGGGTCGCCGGTGTACTGGCGAACGCGCCATTCACCGTCGGCTTCGCGCACCGAATCGATGCCCACCACCACGCACTGCACGCCAAACTCGCGCGCCAGCTCGCTGATCAAGGCCGGCCGTTCCAGCGCCGGGGTGTTGACCGAAATCTTGTCCGCACCCGCAAGCAAGACCGCGCGCGCGGTGTCGACGTTGCGGATGCCGCCGGCCACGCAGAACGGAATATCGAGCAGGCGCGACACCCGTTCGACCCAGGCGTAGTCCACCGAGCGCCCTTCCGGACTGGCGCTGATGTCGTAGAACACCAGCTCATCGGCGCCGGCATCGCGATACCGCAGCGCCAGCTCGACGATGTCGCCCATGTCCACGTGATCGCGGAAGCGCACGCCCTTGACCACGCGGCCTTCGCGCACGTCCAGGCAGGGAATGATGCGCCGACTCAACATGCCAGCGCCTCCGGCAGGCTGAAGCGGCCTTCCAGCAGCGCGCGACCGAGCACGATGCCGGCGCAACCGGCGGCGCGTGCGGCGGGCACGTCTTCCAACGCGCGTACGCCGCCGGAGGCTTGCACCTGCAAGCTGGGCGCGACGTCGCGCAGCAGCGCGTACAAATCGAGATTGGGCCCGGCCAACATGCCGTCGCGGGCGATGTCGGTGCACAACAGATGCCGCAAGCCGGCATCGGCATAGCGGCGCGCCATGTCCTGCAGTTCCTCGCCGGCACTCTCGGTCCAGCCGTGCACCGGCAGCTGCCAGCGACCAGCTTCGTCCTGGCGCGTGTCCAGCGCTACGGTGATGCGCTCGCCGCCGAACTCGCGCAGCCAGGCCAGCACGGTGTCTGGCTCGCGCACCGACAAGGAACCAATCACCACGCGCGCGGCGCCGGCATCGAGAATCTTCGCCACGTCATCGCGCGAGCGGACGCCGCCACCGGTCTGCACGCGCAGCGAGGTGGTGGCGACGATATCGCCGACCAGCGCGGCCAAGGTGTAGCCGCCTTCGCGCGCGGCATCCAGATCGACCAGGTGCAGCCAGCTGGCGCCCTGCGCGGCATAGCCACGGATGATCGCCAGCGGGTCATCGCCGTAGCGGGTCTCGCGGGCATAGTCACCCTGCGCCAAGCGCACTACCCGGCCGCCGCGCACGTCGATGGCCGGGTACAGCTGGAACGCGGAAGACGGCGCGGACGAGTCGACCGGCGCGGGCGTGGAAGCATCAACGGACATCAAGCCAATCCTGTTTCAATAAAGTTCTGCAGCAGGCGCGCACCGACGGCAGCCGAGCGTTCGGGGTGGAACTGCGCACCGCCCACTGAGCCGTGCTGCACCACCGCGGCAAACTGGCAGCCGTGCTCGGTGCTGGCCACGCAAGCCTCGGTCACCGGCGCGGCGTAGCTGTGCACGAAGTAGGCGTGATCACCCGCGTCGATGCCACGCAGCAGCGGGCTCTCGCGCAGCGGCTGCAACTGGTTCCAGCCCATATGCGGAACGCGCACACCGATCGCATCGGGAATCTTGCGCACGCGCCCGGGCAGCAGGCCCAGGCAGGGCGTGTCGTCTTCTTCGGAGTGCTCGAACAGCAACTGCATGCCCACGCACACGCCCAGCAAGGGCACACGCAGGTGGCGCAGGGGCCGCACCAGATCCAGTTCGTGCAGGCGCGCCATCACGGTGGCGGCAGTGCTGACGCCGGGCAGAATCACCCGATCCGCCGACTCCAGTTGCTCGGCGCGCTGCACCAGTTGCGCCTCAATCCCCAAGCGTTCGAGCGCGTAACGCACCGAGCCCAGGTTGGCGCCGCCGGCATCGACCAAGGCCACCTGCATCACAGCGCTCCCTTGGTTGACGGCAGCTCCGCGCCTTCGCGGCGAATCGCCTGACGTAGAGCACGCGCCAGCGATTTGAAGCAGGCTTCGACCTTGTGGTGATCGTTGTCGCCCTGCACGCGCAGGTTGAGGTTGAGGCCGGCGGCATCGCACAGCGAACGGAAGAAATGCGGCACCAGTTCGGTCGGCAGATCCCCTACCCGCTCGCGGCGGAACTCGCCTTCGAAGACGAAGTAAGGTCGGCCGCTGAAATCAAGTGCGGCGCTGGCCAGGGTTTCGTCCATCGGCAAGGTGAAGCCGTAGCGGCCAATGCCGCGCTTGTCGCCCAGCGCCTGCCGCAAAGCCTGGCCCAAGGCCAGGCCGGTGTCTTCCACCGTGTGGTGTTCGTCGATGTGCAGATCGCCTTGGGTGTCGATCTTCAGCGCGAAGCCGCCGTGCTTGCCGATCTGTTCCAGCATGTGATCAAAGAACGGCAGGCCAGTGTGGATGGAGGGCTCGGCCACCCGATCCAGATCCACATCCACCAGGATCCGGGTTTCCTTGGTGTCACGGCGCACCTGCGCGCGTCGCGGTGCGTCAGCCAGTTCGTGGGCGATGCCGTTCCAGTCCCACTCGCCGCCAAACTGTTCGGTCTTGAGCTGGAAGCCACGAATGCGCAGGTTGTCGGCGAATTGGATGTCGGTCGGCCGATCTCCGACCATGGCCGAGCGCGCCCAATCGATGCTGCGATCCTGCAGATACGGCAACACCAGGCCGATGCCAGGCTTGCGCGTGGGCGCGTTGTCCTGCGGCCAGCTGCAATCGATCAACACGTCGCGGAAGCGGATGCCCTGGCTCTCGAAGATCTGCAGCATCAAATCATTGGGGCCATCGAAGGACGCGCGCGGATAGGCCTCGCTGCCCAGGCCGTCCTGGTTGCTGACAATGACGAACTGGTAGCCGGCATCACGCAGCTTGAGCAGAGCCGGCACGCAGTCGCGGACGAAGCGGATCTTCTCGTAGGCGTCGATCTGGAAGTCGGCCGGCTCCTCAATCAAGGTGCCGTCGCGATCAATGAAAAGAATCGGGGTCATGCGGCGGCCTCCTGCAGGCGCAAGGCGTCCAGGACGCGATCATTCTGTTCCGGGCTGCCGATGCTGATGCGCAAGGCATCGCCCAGTTGCGGCGCGGCGCGTTGATCGCGCACCACCACGCCGGTGGCGAGCAAGGCGGCAAAGGCGGCGTCGGCATCGGCAAAGCGCGCCAGCAGGTAGTTGCCCTGCGAGGGATACACGCGCAGCACGCCGGACAGGGTCGACAGGTTGTAGAGCATGCGCTCGCGCTCGCGGCGCACGACTTCAACTCGGCGCGCGGTTTGCGCCTGCGCTTCGGCGCTGAGTCCGGCCAGAGCCAAATCCGCGCAGGGCGTGGGAATGGGATACGGCGCCTGGCAGGCACGCAGCACGCTGATCAGTTCGGGGTCGGCGATGACCACGCCAATGCGTGCCGCCGCCAAGGCATGCGCCTTGGACAGCGTGCGCAACACGGCCATATTGCGGTGCTGACTGAGCAGGCTCGTGGCCGAGGGCACGTCGGAGAATTCGACGTAAGCTTCATCCACCACCAGCAGCGCTTGTCCGTCCAACGCGGTGGCGAGCGTGGCGATTTCGGCCAGGCTGCAGGCGTAGCCGGTGGGATTGCCGGGCGAACACAGGAACACGATTTTGGCGCCCTGCTCACGCGCGGTGCGCGCCAGCGCCGGCAGGTCTGGCAGCAGGCCGGCGGTGCCGTCGACCAATGGCACGTCGATCAAGCGAGCGCCTTGCAGCCGCGCCGACACCGCGTACATGCCGAACACCGGTGAACTGATCACCACGCCGTCGCGCTCCGGCTCGCACAGGGCGCGCACCAGAAGATCGATGGCTTCATCACTGCCGCGCCCGACCAGCAGCTGCTCCGGCGCGCACTCGTAAAGATCAGCCAGCGCCTGGCGCAGGGCCGGCGGCTGCGGATCCGGATAGCGGCGGCAGCGCGCCTGCGGATCGGCCGGGTTGTTCCAGGCCGATTCGTTGGCGTTCAACCAGATATCGCCACGCAGGTTCTCGGTGCGCGCCGACTTGTAGCCGCCAAAGCCGCGCAGGTCTGGACGCACCAGTTCCAGGATGCTCGTGTCAGTCTGGCTCATGCCGCCGACTCCAGCCGCAGCGCCACCGCATTGGCGTGCGCGTCCAGGCCTTCGGCGCGCGCCAGGGTCAGCGCGCACTCGCCGATGGCGGCGATGCCGGCTCGGCTGGCCGACTGCACGCTGACAAAATTTTGGAAGCTGGCCACGCTCACGCCGCTGTAAGCGCGCGCGGCGCCGGCGGTGGGCAGAACGTGGTTGGTGCCGCTGCAGTAGTCGCCCAAGGCCTCGGGCGTGTAGTCGCCCAGGAACACCGAGCCTGCTGCTTCCACCTGATCCAGCCAGGCACGCGGCTCGCGCAGCGCGACGATCAAGTGTTCCGGCGCGTAGGTATTGCTGATCGCGAAGGCGTCTTCAAGACGGGCCACTTCGATCAGCCGCGACTTGGCCAACGCCTCGCGGGCGATGTCGGCGCGCGGCAGCTGCGCCAGTTGCCGCGCCAACGCCTGCTCCACCCGCTCCAGCAGGTCCGCGGAATCCGACAACAACAGCACCTGCGAATCCGGGCCGTGTTCGGCCTGCGACAGCAGATCGGCGGCGACGAACTCGGCATCGGCGCCGGCATCGGCAATCACCAGCACCTCCGACGGACCGGCCGGCATGTCGATGGCAACCTTGCCGGTCTGCGCGATCTGCTGCTTGGCTTCGGTGACAAAACTATTGCCCGGTCCAAACAACTTGTCGCAGGCCGGCACGCTGGCGCTGCCAAAGGCCATGGCGGCAATCGCCTGCGCGCCGCCGAGCTTGAACACCCGGCTCACGCCGGTCATCTGTGCGGCCACCAGCACCGCCGGATCGGCGCTGCCATCGGCGCGCGGCGGCGTGCACAGCACGACTTCGCGGCAGCCGGCCAGACGCGCGGGCACGCCCAGCATCAGCGCGGTCGAGGGCAGCGGCGCGCTGCCGGCCGGCACGTACAGGCCGACGCGGGTAATCGCACGAATCATCCGCTCGCAGGTCACACCCGGCGCGGTTTCCACCGCGTAGGGCTGGGCCATGCCGGCGCGGTGGAAGGCCTCGATGCGTTGCGCGGCATCGCGCATGGCCTGCTTGAGTGCCGGCGGCACCGCCGCTTCGGCGGCGGAGAATTCCGCGGCGTCCACTTCCAGCGCATCCAGCACCACGCCATCAAAGCGCGCGGTCAATTCGCGCAGGGCGTCATCGCCACGTGCGCGCACGTCTTCCAGCAGCGCGGCCACGGCTGTGCGCGTGCGCCCGGCTACTTCCTGCACCGGACGGCGCAGGGTCGCCTCGCGCTGATCGGCGTCGAGCGAATTCCAGATCACCCGGTTCATGCCAGCGACCTCTCCACTTTCAGCACCATCAAACCCTGAGCGCCGGCGCGTTCCAGTTCTTCCAGGCGCTGCCAGGTGATCGCGCCGTGGCACATGGTCTGCAACGACAGCGGACCATCGCCGCTGGCCGGCAATTGCACCAGCGGATCGGCATCGGGCAGCAGACGCGAGAGTTCGGCCACGGTGTCGCGGTGGGCGCGGAACATCAGCAGCTTGCTGTCCTTGAGCTTGAGCACGCCGTCGATCCGACGCAGCAACATCGCGGCCAGGCCGGCACGCTCGTCTTCGAACTCGCGCGCGGGTCCAGCCAGTACGGCTTCGCTGTCGAGCAGCGTCTCCACTGGCTTGAGCTGGTTGGCGGCCAGGGTGGCGCCGCTGGAGACCAGATCGCAGATTGCATCGGCGGTGCCCAGGCGCGGGGCGATTTCCACCGAACCGGACAACTCGACCACGCTGGCGTCGATGCCTTGTTGCTCCAGCCACTGCGCCAGGATCGCCGGATAGCTGGTGGCAATGCGTTGGCCTTGCAGTTGCTGCGGGCCCTGCCAGTCCCAGCTGTCCGGCACCGCCACCATCAAGCGGCATTGGCCAAAGCCGAGCGGGTGGAACTCGCGGAAGGCCTGCGGCAAACCAATGCGCGCGCGCTCGCCGGCTTGTTCGTCCAGCTCGTTGCGGCCGACCACGCCAAAGTCGCAGACGCCGTCGGCAATCAAGCCGGGGATGTCGTCATCGCGCACCAGCAGCAAATCAATAGGCAACGACTCGCCGTAGCAAAACAATTTGTCGCGACTCTCGCGCCAGCTCAGCCCGCAGGCGGTGAGCAAGGCGCGCGCCGGTTCGGCGAGACGACCACTTTTCTGGATGGCGATGCGCAAGCGATCGCGCGTCGCGGGGGCAACCCGGGGGCTCATAGGGGGGAACTCAGTGGGAGGCGCTGTTGGCGCGCGGTTGTTGCTGGACGGCGGTGGCGTAACCACCGGTGCCCCGCTCCAGGGTGCGGGCGACGCGCCCGATGGTGGTCACGCTGACCTGGGTCAGGTCGTGGATTTCGCGATAGGGCACGCCCTTGAGCAGCAGCGGCACCACGCGCCAGCGATCCGACATGGCTTCCAGCTCGGCCGGCGTGCACAGATCTTCCAGGAAGGCGCGCACGTCCTCGGGCCGTTGCAGGGCGGCCAGCGCAAGCGCCAGCGCCTGCAGGGAGGCGTTTTCGGTCTGTTCGTCGTTGGCGGCGCGGCGTTTCATGGGGTCCAGGGGTGTCTTAATGTACTAACGCGTTAATACATTAGCGTGTCGGGACCGTTCCTGGCAAGCCTCCCCGCCGCTGTCCCTTGGGATATCGCGCTTACGTTCTTCTGGAAGAGTGGCTGCGGCCGCTGGCCGGTCGGGTGCTTGCAGTGGCAGCCCCTAGACTGGTCAACCGCAGGTGCAGGACATCGGGTCGACGGGGGCGGCGGTGGCATGACGGACGCAATGCAGCGGTTACAAGGAAGGATCCGCGGAATGACCGGGCGAACGGGTTGGGTGATGCTCTGCCTGTGCGTCTGTTGGCTGGCGTCGGTGCCGGCCTGGGCGCAGCAGCCGCTGGAACTGCGCGCGGGCACCTCGATCCAGGATCTGGCTTCGCACACCCGCTATGCCCATGACGTGGATGGCCAGGCCAGCTTTGAACAGATGCGCGCGCAGGCCGCTGAAGGACGCTTCCATGCCCTGCCCCCGGCCGGCGCTTCGTTTGGCTTCCAACCCGGCGCGTACTGGTTCCATGCGCAGCTGCGCAACGACAACCCGCGTGAGCCGCGTTGGCTGCTGGTGCAGCAGTACGCGCTCAGTGATCGGCTGGATGTCTATCTGCGCTATCCCGATGGCCGCGTGATCCACCACGCCGGCGGCGATCACCTGCCCTTCGATCAGCGCAGCGTGCGCTACCGACATCCCAACTTCCAACTGGATCTGCCAGCCGGACAAAGCTTGGATCTGTTTGTGCGGGTGGAAAGCCAGAGCTCCATGCAGGTGCCGCTGGCGCTGTACACGCCCACCGCCTTCACCGAACTCTCGCGCGATGCGCAGTTCGCCATGGGCATTTACTTCGGCATCCTGCTGGCCTTGTTCACCTACAACCTGGTGCTCTGGCTGACTCTGCGCGATGCCAGCTACTTCTGGTACCTGTTCCATATCGGCGCGTTTGGCCTGGTGCTGTTCACCCTGTACGGCCTGGGTTTTGAATACCTGTGGCCGCGCTCGGCGTGGCTGGCGGATCGCTCGGTACCGTTGTCGATATGCTTGGCGCAGATCGGCATGCAGCAGTTCGCGCGCAACTTCCTGGGTCTGCGCGAGCGCTGGCGCTTGGGTGACCGCATCGGCCTGGGCATGATTGCGTTGTTCCTGCTGCTGGCGGTGGCCTCCACGCAGATGACCATCCGGCTGTCGACGCAGTTGGCGGTGGTGGCGGTAATCCTGAGCGTGGCCTGGATTGCGGTGGAAGCCATCGTGGCAGTGCGCCGTGGCTACAAGCCGGCGCGGTTGTTCCTGCTGGCGTGGTCGATGTTCCTGGCTGGCATTGCGATGGTGGCGATGGTCGCCTTTGGCGTGCTGCCGAAGAACTTTGTCACCGAGTACAGCGTGCAGATTGGCTCGGCGCTGGAGATGCTGCTGCTGTCGGTGGCGCTGGGCTATCGCTATGCCTCGCTGCGCAACCAGAACGAGCGTATCGTGCGCGAATCACGCGACCAGCTGGAGCTCAAGGTGGCCCAGCGCACCGGCGAGCTGCGGCATGCGCTGGAGCAACTGGAAACCGCACACCTGCGGCTGCGCGAGTTCAGCCGCCTGGATGGTCTGACCGAGCTGTACAACCGCGCGCATTTCCGCGAGGCCTTCGAGCATCTGATGTCGCAGGCGCGCAATTCACGCCGGCCGATTTCGCTGCTGATGATCGACCTGGATCATTTCAAGCGCATCAACGATACCTACGGTCACCTGGTCGGCGATGACTGCCTGCGCTGGACCTCCAACACCATGGCCGAAACCCTTCGCCCGCACGGCGCGCTGGTGGCGCGCTTTGGCGGTGAGGAGTTCATCGCCGCCCTGCCCGACATGGGCCTGGCCGAGGCCAGCCTGGTCGCCGAAGAATTGCGTCAGCGCCTGCGCGAACGGCCTTGCCGCAGCGGCGATCTGGATATCGCCATCTCCGCCAGCATCGGCGTGCATTGCGTGGACACGCACGCCAAGGACAGCCTGGACTCGGCGTTGCAGGTCGCCGACCAGGCGCTGTATACGGCCAAGGCCGAAGGGCGGGATTGCGTCAGGACGTTGTGACGCAGCAGCAACGCAGAACCCTGTAGGAGGGGCTTCAGCCCCGAAGCTCGTATGAATGATGGGCCAGACATCGACAATCCCGTGTTTGACACGGCGGGATCGCGTTCTTGATCGGCGCCGGAGCCGCTTCCTGTTTCGGGGCTGAAGCCCCTCCTACAGTGGCATGCCGGCTGCGTTAGCGACCGCGTACGGCATCCAGCAACACACCGGTCTCCACCAGCTTCACCGCCGTAGCCACCTCACCATCCAGCGCGCGGTCGCGATCCAGGAACGGGATCGCCTCACGCAATCGCGCGTGCGCGGCGGCGACCGCGGCACCGGGGTGGAACTCTTCGGTGGCGGCCAATTCGGCACGCAGCGCGTCCACTTCGCCGATGAAATCGGCGCGGCCGGCGGCTGAGGGCAGCGGGCCGCCCTGCACTTTCACCGCCAGCGCTTCGGCATCGGCGCGGCGCGACAGATCGCGGGCGGCATTGATCATGTCGCGGCGCAGATCCAGCGCCTGCGCGGCGGTGTAGATCTCCAGCGCCAGCACCTTGCCCAGATCCTGCGCCATCGCCAGCACATGGCGGGCTTCGTTGGCGCCCATCGAGACATGGTCTTCGGCATTGGCACTGGTGGGAATTGAGAACACCGAGGCCGGATGCGCGCGGCTGGTCAGGTCGTTGACGATCGCCGCAGCGGTGTACTGCACGATCATGTGGCCGGACTCGGTGCCGTCCTCATTGCCGATCAGGAACGCCGGCAGGCCATCGTTGGTGGCCGGGTCGACCAGCTTGTTGAGCCGGCGCTCGGAGATCGAAGCCAGCACCGGAATCGCGGCTTTGACATAGCTCATCGCCAGCGCCAGCGGCATGCCGTGGAAATGGCCGGCCGAGATCACTTGCTCTTCCACGTGATCGGCCTGCTTGTCCGGGAACACCAGCGGGTTGTCGGTGACCGCGTTCAATTCGATTTCCAGCACGCGCCGCGCCTGCGCCACCGCATCACGCACCGCGCCGTGCACCTGCGGAATGCAGCGCAGCGAGTAGCTGTCCTGCGGCTGGTGCTTCTTGCCGCCACGGAACGGGCGGAAGCGTTGATAGAACTTCTCGCGACCATGTCGTTGATCGGTCGGCACCCAATCCCAGCCGATGTCGAAGCGCAGCGCCTGCGCTTCCGGCGTATCCCAACTGTGTGGCATCCACGAGCGGAACTTGGGCACCAGGTGATACGGAATATCGGCCAGGGTCGAACCGGCCAGCAGATCGCGCAGACGTTCGGCCACATGCACCTGGCCCGGATGCGGACGCAGTGCGTGCACTTCCTCAGCGAACGCACCCAAGCGGCCGGCGAAGGCGTCGATGGTCATCGCTGCCGCTAGATCGGCCGTGTCCAGCAGATGCTCCAGGCGATAGATTGCCAGCACGCCCATCGCCAGCATCTGCGCGGTGCCGTTGTTCAGCGCCAGGCCTTCCTTGTACGACAGCGACACGGGCTGCAAGCCAGCGCGTTGCAATGCGTCGGCGCCGCTGATGCGCTCGCCTTGGTAGAAGGCTTCGCCGCCGCCGAGCAGCACAATCGCCAGATGCGACAGCGGCGCCAGATCACCGGACGCGCCCACCGAACCCAGCGACGGCACCACCGGCACGATGCCGGCATTGAGCAGCGCCGCCAGCGCGCGCAGGGTTTCCACGCGGATGCCGGAATGGCCTTTGAGCAGGGTGTTGATGCGGATGCCGAGCATGGCGCGCACCACTTCGGCGGCCATCGGTTCACCCACGCAGACCGCGTGGGTGATGATCAGGTTGTGCTGCAATTCCTCGTGCAGCGAGCGCCCGGACTTGCTCGCGCCCGGCAGGCTGTCGCGCAGCGGATGCGCGCCCAGCAGCTTGTCGGCGTTGCTGCCAAAGCCGGTGGACACGCCGTAGATCGGCTCTTCGCGGCGCACTTGTTCGGCCAGGAAGTCGGCGGCGCGCGCCACCGCCTTCAGCGCGGTGTCATCCAGCGCCACCGGCGCGCCGTAGGCGATTTCCACCAGCTTGTCGCGGCTAAGCGACTGGCCATCCAGCAAGATCGGTTTCATCGGTCAACGTCCTGCCAGTGCGCGGGCTTGTTCCAGTTCCACTTTCAGACTGCTCGCCAGTTCTTCGCGTTTGACTTCGAACTGCTGCTCGCGGCTCAGGTCTTTGACCGTGACCGCGCCACGCGCACGCTCGTCTTCACCGGCCAGCACCACAAAGCGGATGCCGGCGCGCGAGGCGTACTGGAATTGCTTGGCCAGCTTGCGCGGCTCCATCTGCACTTCGGTGTTGATGCCGGCCGCGCGCAGGCGGCGGGCGATGTCCAGCGAATCGGCCAGCGAGGCGTCATCCATCAACGCCACCAGTGCCTGCACGCTGCTTTCGTCGCTGCCGGCGATCAGCCCGGCCTCGCGCAGCTGCCAGAACAAACGGGTCAGGCCAATGGAAATGCCCACGCCCGGCAGCTTGGACTTGGTGTAGTGGCTGGCCAGGTTGTCGTAGCGGCCGCCGGAACAGATCGAACCGATCTGCGGATAGGCGTCGAGCTGGGTCTCGTAGACGGTGCCGGTGTAGTAATCCAGGCCGCGTGCAATCGAGAAGTTCAGGCAATACGCATCTTCCGGCACGCCCAGCGCCTGCACCAGTTGCAGGACTTCGCGCAGTTCGGCCACGCCTTCGGCCAGAGTCGGATTGCCCTGCCCCAGTGCATCGAGTTTGGCGATGGCGTCGCTGTGGCCGTTGGAGCGCACTTCGACAAAATCCAGGATGCGCTGCACGGCTTCGGCCGGCAGGCCGAAGTCCGGGCCTTGCAAGGTCTCGCGCACATAGTCGGCGCCGCGCTTGTCCAGCTTGTCCACTTCACGCAGCACCAGCGCCTGCTGCTCGCTGTCGCTGACGCCCTGCGCTTCGAAGAAGCCACGCATCAACTTGCGGTTGTTGAGCTGGATGGTGAACTCGCCGATGCCCAGGTCACTGAAGACCGCGTGGATCACCGCCAGGATCTCGGCGTCAAAGCGCGTGCTCAGCCCGTCCTTGCCAATCACGTCGATATCGCACTGGTAGAACTCGCGGAAACGGCCGCGTTGGGCGCGCTCGCCGCGGTACACGCGCTGGATCTGGTAGCGACGGAACGGGAAGGTCAGCTCGTGCTCGTGCTCGGCCACGTAACGCGCCAGCGGCACGGTCAGGTCAAAGCGCAGCGCCAGTTCCGGCAGGCCCTCGGCCGCGGCCTCGCCCTCGGCGGCCTTGGCATTGGCCAACGCGCCGGTGGACTGCACAAAGTAGACCTGGCGCTCGGTTTCGCCGCCGGACTTGGTCAGCAGGGTCTCGGAGAGCTCGAACACCGGCGTCTCCACCGGCAGGAAACCAAAGCGCTCGTAATTGCGGCGGATGGTGTCGAGCATGCGCTGGAAGGCGATCTGCTCGCGTGGCAGCAGTTCCATGATTCCAGGCGGCGTACGCGGCTTGATCAAGCGAAAACTCCGGACGAAAAACGGTCCGCCATTCTAAGGCTGAACCCGCATGCGCCGCAGCGCCCGTAAAAAAGGAGTTGCCGAGCCGTGGAGCCCTGAATAGAATAGCGGGCTCACCACGGGGTGTAGCTCAGTCTGGTAGAGCGCTACGTTCGGGACGTAGAGGTCGCAGGTTCGAATCCTGTCTCCCCGACCAATTAAATCAATTGGTTACAAACAAGCCGGCCGCAAGCCGGTTTTTTTGTGCCTGCGTGTTGGCGGGGCGCGCCGTGAGGCGGCCATGAGCCGCCCTTTCCCAGTGCTTTCACGCCCGTACGAGCACAGTGCCCCTGCCGTCCAGGAGAAGAAGTACGTCATGGGGCCCTTGACCGGAAAGTGCGTGTTGCTGGTGGAAGACAACTATCTGCTTGCCTCCGCCCTGCAGGATGCAATGGAGCAACTGGGCGCGGAGGTGCTCGGTCCTTACGCCCACGTCGCAAACGCGCTGCAAGGCTTGCAGCAGGCCAAGCATGTGGACGCGGGCTTGCTCGACATCAACCTGGGCAGTGAGCAGTCCTTCCCGGTGGCCGATGCGCTGAGCCAGTTGGGCGTACCTACCTTGTTGCTGACCGGCTACGACAACTCCGCCCTGCCCGCGCCGTATCGCCAGCTGCCCTGCTTGCAGAAGCCAGTGAACCTGGCGGCGATGTTGGCGGCCCTGACCCATCTGGGCATCGCCGACGAAGCACAGTCTTCCGGCGGCCCCACCCATCACTGAGACCCCGCGGGCGGACTGGGCTAAGCCGACGACGCGGGTCCACGTGCCGACACCGGCAGCAGGATGGTGCAATGCACGCCATCGGCGCCCAGCTCATAGGTGGTCTGCGCGCTGAGCTGGTACGGCAGCGCGCGTTCGATCAGTTCGCGGCCCTGACCTGAGCGCCCCTGTCGTTCTCCGCGCGGCATCTGCACGCCGCTCTCGCGCCAATCGATGGACAGATTGGGCGCTTCGCCCTCGGCGCCGGGCAACAGTTGCCACTGAATCGTCAGGCTGGCTTGCGGCTGCCCCAAGGCACCGTATTTGACCGCATTGGTGGCCAGTTCGTGTATCGCCATGGCCAGGGTTTGCACGGTCGATGAGCGCAGCCGCACGCCCGCCGGGCCGTGCAGGCTGATCCGCTCCAAGCCGCCATTCATCGCACTCAACTCGGTGTGGATCAGCTCATCAAAGGTGACCCGGTCGTGTTCGTCCAGACGCGAGAGCAGGCTCTGCACGCGTCCCAGCGCTTGCAGGCGATCGCGCAAGCGCACATGGAAATCGGCCATGTCCTTGCTGGCCCGGCCGGTCTTCTCCACGACGGCGTTGATGACGCCCATCAGGTTGCGAGTGCGGTGCTGCAGTTCGGCCACCAGCACATGCTGGCGTTCCTGCATGGTGCGCATTTCATCCACGTCAGTGGAGGTGCCCAGCCATTCGACAATCGCGCCGTTGAGGTCCAGCACCGGCGTGGCGCGGGTATGGAACCAACGATAGCGATGGCCGAGCGCGCCGCGCACGCGGTAATCGACTTCAAAGCCGCCGGTGTCCTGCGCCGCCGCCCAGGCCGCGCGCACCGCATGGCGATCATCCGGGTGCACGGTCTCCACCCAACCCTCGCCCAGGCTCTCAGCTTCGCTTTGGCCGGTGTAGCCGGTCCATTGCGGGCTGGCCCAGGTCCATTGACCTTGGCCACTGGCACGCCAGACCAGTTGCGGAATGCCTTCGAGCAGGGCGCGCTGGCGTTGTTCGGCCTCGGCCAGCGCCAGTTCGGTGCGCTTGCGCAGGGTGATGTCCTGGAACAGCACCGCCACCCGCCCCGCTTCCTGGCTGCTGGGTCGGAACACATGCAATTCCAGGATCAGATCCAGGCTGGGCATGGCGTACTCGAATTCCGCCGGCTCGCCGGTCAGCAGCACGCGTTCGTAAATGTCGATGGCGCGCTCGGTTTCCTCAGGAAAGGTCTGGCGCAGGGTTTGACCCATCAGATCGTCGCGACCGGCGATGGCGCTGAAAGCGGGATTGCCTTCCACCCAACGGAAGTCGATGGGTTCGCCCGGCGCCGAGCAGCGCTCGATGATGCAGAAGCCTTCCTGCACTTCCTCGAACAGGGTGCGGTAGCGTGCTTCGCTCTGGCGCAGCGCCAACTCGGCATCCTTGCGTGCACCGATGTCGATGTTCATGCCGACCCATTTGATCACCTCGCCGTGCTCGTCCAGCAAGGGCACCGCGCGCACATTGGTCCAGCGCCAGCCGCCTTGCACGCTTCGCAAACGGAACTCGGCATCGACCTGGCGCGGATGCGCCACGGCATCGAGCCAGCTCGCCTCGGCATAGGCCTGGTCATCTGGATGGATCGCATCCAGCCAGCCCGCACCCAGCCATTCCTGCAGGCTTTGCCCGGTATAGGCGCGCCAGCTGGGACTGTCGGTGACGATCATGCCGTCGGCGTCGGTTTCCCAGTTGGCCTGTGCCATGCCGTCGACCAGGCGGCGCGCGCGCGCTTCGCTCTCGCGCAGACGCATGCTGGCGTTGACCGCCTCGGTGGTTTCCATCACCAAGTCGATGAAGCCGATCACGCGGCCCTGGCCATCGCGCAGCGGGCTATAGGTGAACGTGAAGTAGGCCTGCACCGGCTGGCCGTCACGATGGATCAGCAGCGGCCGGTTTTCCTGGAACACCGACTGCCCCGCCCAGACTTGCGTGATCAACGGATCGAGCTCGCTCCAGATTTCTTCCCACAGCTCGGCGAAGGAACGCCCGAGCGGACAGTCCTTGCGGCCGAGGATGTCGCAGAAGCCATCGTTGTAGAGGGTGGTCAGTTCCCGCCCCCAGACCAGCGCCGCAGGAAAGCCGCACTCCAGCACAAAGGCCACCGCCGATTTGAGTACTTCCGGCCACTGGCTGGCCGGCCCCAGCGAGGTACCCGCCCAGTCGTACTGCGCGACCCGCGTGGCCATGGGCAGGTCCGGCTCATCGATTGCTGGTTGCAGTTGCGCCACCACCGCCTCCCACGCAAAAAACGCCGCCCCAGATCTAGGCCAATGCGCGTCTGTGCCACGTGACTAGCGAGCTTCGGCGGCTCAAATGGGCAACTGCGAGCGTCCCTCCCCGCGCTTGGCTGCGCAACACGAGGCGACAGTGGCCCGGCCTTGAGTGGCCGGAAACCGTGAAGCCCATCACTAAATAAATGGAAAATTAACGAAATCGGCCCGATCCGCCACCGTATTCAGTTTGGACTGGACTTGGCACGTTGTGTGCGTAACGTCACACATCCACTCGAACCGACGGCTGTGCCTCCCCTCCGGGGGGCGGGTCTGTACAGGGGCAGACTGTTTTGAAGAAATCGACTTTGACCTGGGCGCTGAGCTGCGCCCTGGCCGCGCACGGCCTGCCGGTTACGGCAGCCGAATTGCCTGTTGCCAGCAGCAATGGTGCGCTTTCCTATGATGCCGCCATGGCCCAGGCCGGGCAGCTCCGCGATCAGGCCCGCTGGGTCGACGCGCTGGCGATCTTTGAGCAGTTGCAGGCGCAGCGGCCGGACGACGCCCTGCTCTACAAACTGCGCGCACTCACCCTGGCCGACATCGGCAGCAGCTACCAGGCCTGGCGCCTGTACCGCGCGCGGCCGGAGTTGTTCGAGCCGGCCCAGCAGGACCGCCTGGAAGCCAACCACCTGGCGCGCCTGATTGTCTGGGCCCAGGCCTACCCGGAGAGCGAACGCAATCGCCTGGACGAAGCCCGCCAAGCTGACGCGGCCATCCAGGAGTACCTGCAATCCAGCCCCGCGAAACCGTCGGCCCTGCCCACGCGCGTGCGCTATGACCGCCTGCTGTTGTTGTCCGCGCTCGGCCGGCACGAACAGGTGGTTGACGAATATCGCGCCCTAAGTGACGCAGAAGGTCAGGTGCCCGCCTATGTGCTGCCGGCGGTCGGTGATTCGCTGATGTCGCTGAAGCGGCCTCAACAAGCCGTGCCGGTATTGCAGGCGGCGTTGCAAGCCGATCCCGGCAACAGCGCCGTGCAGGTGCAACTGGCTTACGCCTATTTGGAAAGCGAGCAGCCACAGCGCGCCATCGATCACCTGCAAGCGATGCAGAAAGCGCAGGCGCCGTTCCTGCGCGCGCCCGGCTCGCGCGTGAGCACGCAGAACTGGGCGCGCTACGACGCCGACACCACCCTGGCGATGATGCAGGCCTATACCGAAGACCTGCCCAGCGCGGAAACCGCGCTGTCGCAGCTGCTCGCCATCGCACCCAACAACGCCGGCCTGCAGTCTTCAATGGGCACGGTGTTCCTGATGCGCGGCTGGCCCGAGCGCGCGCTGCGCCGCTTCCGCATTGCCTCCACGCTGGATCCGCGCGATGTCAGTGCGCGCGTGGGCCAGGTGGAAGCCTTGACCGTGTTGCAGCGTGACGAACAAGCCGCGCCGCTGCGCGAGCAACTGCTGGCCGAATATCCCGATCAGCCCAATGTGCAGCGCATGGATCAGGCCTGGCGCAACCATCGCGGTTGGCAGGCACGCGCCTGGGCTGGCGGTGATCGCAGCCGCGGCAGCACCGGCAACAGCCCGTACGGCAATCGTGACGGCGAGGTCGGTGTGGCCGTGGCCTCGCCCTTGCTGGCCGACCATTGGCGCTTGACCGCGACGGCCGATGATCGCTGGGCCGACTTCCAGGACGAACGCATCCACCACACCCGCCAGGGCGTGGGCCTGACCTATGCGCAGGATCGTCTGGATGCTGCGCTGACCGTGTTTCATGCCAGTGATCGCGTCGATGGCACGGGCGCGGATCTGAGCCTGGGCTGGCGCTTCAGCGACAGCTGGGACGGCAAGCTGTCCTTGCGCAAGAACGACGCTGAAGCCTCCTTGCAGGCGCGCGCCGCCGGCATCACTGCCGACAGCGCCAGCGTATCGGCCAGCTACGAGCCCAACGAACGCCGCGCCTACGCCGCCACGCTGAGCCAGTTCCGCTACGACGATGGCAACCACCGCACCAGTTTCAATGTCAGCGCCGACCAGCGTCTGATCTCGCATCCGGACTTCCTGCTCAACGGCCTGGCCAGTCTGTACACCAGCCGCAGCAGCCGCGACGACGCGCCTTATTTCAATCCATCGCGCGATGCCTCGCTGGAACTGGGTCTGCGCGCCGATCACCTGGCCTGGCGCGATTACGACCATCACTTCCGTCATCGCCTCAGCGCCAACGCCGGCCGCTATTGGCAGGAAGGCTATGGCAGCGCCTGGATCCCGTCGCTCTCCTATCGCCACGAATGGCAATGGGCGATGGGCCGCGTGCTGAGTTACGGCATCAGCTGGGCGCGACCGGTCTACGACGGCGCGCGCGAAACCCGCTACGGCTTCGATGCCGAACTGCGGTGGGGAGAATGATCATGAGCAACACTCTTTTGCGCCGGAGCATCACCGGCCTGTCCGCGCTGCTGCTGTGTCTGGGCGCGCTGGTCGCGCACGCCGCCGAACCGCTGCTGGTACTGAGCTATCACGACATCCGCGACGACGTCAGTGGCAAGGGCGATGCCGATGCCTACGCGGTGAGCACGCAGAACTTCGCCGCCCACCTGGACTGGCTGGCCGGCCACGGCTATCACCCGGTCTCGCTGGCGCAGGTGGTGGCGGCCTCCAAGGGCGCGCCGCTGCCGAGCAAGCCGGTGCTGCTGACCTTCGACGATGGCCTGCGCAGCCTCTACACCCGCGCCTATCCGCTGCTGCGCGCCTACAACTACCCGGCGCTGGCGGCGGTGATCACCGACTGGGTGGATCTGACGGCCGATCGCAGCGTCGACTTTGGCCCGCGTCCGTTCACCCGCGATGACTTCGTCACCTGGCAGCAGCTGCGCGAGATGCAGGCCAGCGGCCTGATCGAAGTGGCCAGCCACACCGACGCGCTGCACAAGGGCGTGCTGGCCAATCCGCAAGGCAACCAGACGCCGGCCGCCATCACCCGTTTGTACACCGCCGCCAGCCAGCAGTACGAGAGCGAGGCGGCCTATCGCGAGCGCATCCGTGCGGATCTGGAGCGCAGCGCCAGCCTGATCCAGCAACACCTGGGTCAGCGTCCGCGCGCCATCGTCTGGCCGTACGCGGCCTACAACAGCGCGACCAATGCGATTGCCGAATCGCTGGGCATGTCGGTGTCCTTCGATCTGGAAGGCCGCAGCACGCCGATGCCCTCGGATCTGCACGGGCTGGCGCGCCTGCTGGTGATGAACAATCCCTCCGTCACCGATCTGGCCTACGCCCTGCGCAGCGATCCGGAACTGCAGGGCATCCGCGCCTTGCAGGTGGATCTGGACTCGCTCTACGACGCCGATCCGCAGCAGCAGGCGCGCAACCTGGACGTGCTGATCGAGCGGGTCAAACGCATCGGCCCCAGCCATGTGTTCCTGCAGGCCTTCGCCGATCCGGATGGCAATGGTGCGGCCGACGCGCTGTACTTCCCCAATCGCTTCCTGCCGATGCGCGCGGATCTGTTCAACCGCGTGGCCTGGCAGCTGCGCACGCGTGCCGGCGTGACCGTATACGCCTGGCTGCCGGTGCTGGCCTATCAGTTGCCGCCCGCACTCGCGCAGGCCGCGCCGCTGATCGCCAGCAACGAGGCCGACGGCATACCGCGTCTGGACTTCACCCAGCCCGAAGCGCGCCGCATCGTCAGTGGCATCTACGAAGATC
>Ga0160448_100115_pt1 | contig 38979 bp, 40 predicted proteins | sample HID1973M_E1MG_FD_108269 | JGI IMG/M metagenome (GOLD analysis project Ga0160448, IMG submission 108269) | Enriched mosquito-associated microbial communities from UW Madison campus, WI, USA - HID1973M_E1 MG | ecosystem: Host-associated > Arthropoda: Insects > Digestive system > Unclassified ...
GGCCAATGCGGCCGCACGCACCTCGTTCTTCATCAAGGGCAAGATCAAGGGCGAGTACCTGCTCACCGCAGCGTACGACTCGGACAAGGAAACCCGCGGCCGCTTGCTGCGCGACATCCAGCCCGAGGAGTTCTATCCGGTCTATGGCGATGCCTCGCTGCGCGGCTTCGAGGCACGTTCGGCTGAGCGCGCCTATGTGCGCATCGACAAGAACCGCAGCTATCTGATGTATGGCGACTTGCAGACTGGCGATGCCCTGGCCAGCAAGAGCACGGTGGCCAGCGGCGGCAAGCTGGCCATGCGCAGCGTGGGTGCCTATCAGCGCACGGCCACCGGTTTTGGCTGGCACTTTGAAGGCAAGCGCGTGCGCGGCAACGCGTTCGCGCTGGAAGATTCGCTGCGCCAGGTCATCGATGAATTCCCCAGCCAGGGCAGCGGCCCGTACGGCCTGAGCAACAACGCGGTGTTGGAAGGCAGTGAGCGGGTCGAGGTGATCACCCGTGATCGCAACCAGCCCAGCCGCATCCTCGCCACCCGGCCGTTGGCGCGGCTGGTGGACTACAGCTTCGAGCCATTCTCCGGCCGCATCCTGCTGAATACCTTCCTGCCAGCGTTCGACAGCGAGCTCAATCCGGTGTCGCTGCGCATCACCTACGAACTGGATCAAGGCACGGAGAAGTTCTGGGTCTACGGTGTGGACAGCCAGTTCCTGCTGACCAAGAACGTGGAAGTGGGTGCGGCCTACGTAAAGGATGAGAACCCCTTCGCCGCCTTCGAGATGGGCAGCGTCAACGCCGGCTTCCGCTTTGGCCCGGCCACCACCCTGGTGCTGGAAGCCGCGCGCACGCGCAGCGAGGTCAACACCAACAGCATCAACCAGTTCGCCACCCCGGGCCTGCGCGATCTCAGCGGTGAAGTGGAAGGCGACGCGTACCGGCTGGAGTTCGCTCACGATGGCAAGGCCTTTGATGCGCGTCTGTTTGCCGGTCGCAGCGATCCGGCGTTCAACAATCCCACCTCACCGTTGTACGGCGGTCGTGGCGAATACGATCTGGAACTGACTTGGTCGATTACCGAGCGCTTCGAGTTGTATCTGGAAGCGCTGCGCAGCGAAGACCGCAATCCCGATGGCGGTGATCGCAACGCCGCCGGCCTGGGCCTGCGTATCGATGCCACGCAGCGCCTGACCGTGGATATGGGCCTGCGTGCGATCCGCGAGACTATTGGCGCGTACTCGCCGTGGTCGATTTCGCCGCCGTTTGGTGGTACCGGCGGCCTGAGTGGCGGTTTTGCCAGTGGCAGTGCCGGCGGCGCGCTGGGCTACGGCCAACAACCGCTGGATCCGTTGACCGGTCTGCCGGTGATCCGCAGCGAGGGCACGGTTCCCACCTCGGACCTGCCCATCGGCACCGAGCTGGAATCCAACACCGCGCGCATCGGACTGGGCTACAAGGTCAATGACAAGTTCGTGCTGGGCGGCGAGGTGGAACAGGACGTCAGCGGCGAGGACCGCAACCGCATCGCCCTGGGCGTGGACTACCGCCTGCGCGAGCGCAATCGCCTGTACGCGCGCTACGAGAAGCAAACCGGCCTGACCAGCGCCTATGGCATCACCACCACCGACCGCGAGAGCGATGCGCTGGTGTTCGGCGTCGACAGCACCTATGTCAAGGACACGCAGATTTTCAGCGAGTACCGCATGCGCGATGCCATCAGCGGCCGCGATGTGCAGATGGCCTCGGGCATCCGCAATGATTGGGATATCGCCGAAGGCCTGCGCCTGAGCAGCGCGGCCGAGCATGTGCGCGTGTATGACGGCAGCACCGGCGACACTACCGCGCTGGCGTTCGGCCTGGACTACAGCCGCAACCCGCTCTGGCGCGGCTCGATGCGGCTGGAGTACCGGGTCTCCGGCGATGTCGACAGCACGCCTGCCAGCAACGAAGAGTTCGACACCACCCTGGTGCAGCTGCTGCTGGCGCGCAAGATCAATCGCGACTGGACGCTGCTGGCGCGCAACTACTACCTGGCCACCGACTACAAAGCGCGCGGCGACGTGCAGCAGGATCGCTTCCAGCTGGGTCTGGCCTACCGCGATACCGACCACAACCGGGTCAACGCGCTGGCCCGCTACGAATACAAGCTGGAAGAGGACAACAGCGGCATCGGCATGGCTGGTTTGCCGCAGCAGAACATCGGCCAGGACATCCGCACCGATGCGCATATCGTGTCCGTGCATGCCGACTGGCATCCGGCGCGGGTGTGGTGGTTGACCGGTCGCGTGGCCGCCAAATGGCAACAGGACCGGTTTGCCTACAACGACGGCGGCCGCGTTGATGACCGTTTCCGCGGTGTGCTGCTGTCCGGACGGGTGGTCTATGACATGACCGAGAACTGGGATCTGGGTCTGCTGGCATCGAGCTTCCGCGGCGACTACGGCGCCGATCAATATGCCTATGGCATGGAGCTGGGTCGCTTGCTGCGGCAGAACCTGTGGTTGTCGCTGGGCTACAACTTTGTCGGTTTCCGCGCCGACCCGGATCTGGCCGGCTACGAGTACACCGACGAAGGCGCCTTCCTGCGCCTGCGTTACAAGTTCGACGAAGACCTGTTCCGCCGCGACGATGATCGCTATCGCAAGCCGGACAAGGACGGAGGAAATCCGCCATGAGCTGCTGCCCAACCCCCATCGCCATGATCGTGCTGCTTGCCGCTGCCACCGCAGCGCAGACACAGCCAGCGCAGCAGGTCCCGGCGGCCTCGCAGGCCCAGCAGGTCGGGCAGGCCGCGCCAGCCACGAATGCCAACCTGGCACCCGCCGATCAGCGCATCAGTGACGAGGTCATCTACGCCGATCACTCCACTTACCAGACCACCCAGGATCGCATCGAAGCGCTCAACAGCGCCGGCCGTCCCGTGCGCGACTACCACCTGTCCAAGGCGCAGTGCTGGCTCGATGTTTCCTTCCACGAGTACTCACGCAATGACCGCAGCGATTTTCCGCAGGCCGCATTGGATGAGTCGACCCGCTTGATTACCGGCATGGAGCAGGGCACCGATCCACTGCCGGACGACACGCCCATGGTCAACAATGCACGTCGCCTGCGCGAAGACCTGTGGAAGCGTCTGGCCGCGATCCACGGCACGCCCGGCTTCGAGTGCGCGCAGCAGGCGGTGGCCTGTGGCGAGGTGGAGCTGGTACACGCCGGCAACGAGTTCAACCAGCAACAGTGGCGCCATGCCAAGCCCTACATCCAGATGGCCGAAGACCTGACCAACCAGGCCGAGTCTTTGGCACGCGGTTGCACGCCCGAACCGCAGAACATGGAACTGACCGCCAACCTGGTGTTCGACTTCGATCGCGACACGCTGGCCCATGTGCGACCGGAGTCGCGTCGCCTGATCGACCAACTGCTGCAGCGCGCCGTGGACGAGAAGTTGCAGATCGTGCAGATCCAACTGACCGGCCACGCGGATCGCCTGCGTGGCCCGGATGACCACTACAACGAGGCGTTGTCCGAGCGCCGCGCGATGACGGTGCGCAACTATTTGACCGAACGCGGTGTGCCGGCCGAGCGCATCCAATACGAATGGCGCGGCGATCGCGAGCCGGTCCAGGCCTGCGACGGCCTGCGCGGTGATCACTTGAAGGAATGCCTGCTGCCCAATCGCCGGGTGGAGGTCAAGGCGACGGTGCGGCATGATGGTGCGGCGACGCCTCCGCCCTGAGGGGCGCTGCGGCCGTCATCCTGCATCGGGGCGCTCCAGCATGGAGACCGTGCATGGCCTTGTCCGCGGCATTCGAAGTGCTTGCCCAGTTGGGCTTCTCGTCTTGGCGTTCACTGCTGCCGGCGGTGGCGGGTGTCGCCGCTGGCCTGGGTGTCTACTATGGCACTGGGGAAACACCGGCTTCGGCCGCCGTGGCGCTTGCACTCGGCTTGCTGGGGATCGGTCTGGGAGTTGCCTGGCATCTGGGCCATAGGCACGCTCGCAAGACGTGAGGGCACATGACTTCCGGACGGCGACAATGCAACGTTGCCACGCTGTAATCGAGCGTCTCCTCAAGGAACACTGATATGGCTCACGCCAGAGTTTCCGTCGCCCTGCTTGTGCTTGCTGCGCTTCCTTCGCTTGCCGCCACGCCCGCCGAAGAAAGTGAGCAAATCCGCGCCGCCGATTCGAGTTTTTGGCAGGCCTACAACGCCTGCAACACCACGGCGATGGATCCGCTGATCTCGCAGGACGTGGAGTTCTATCACGACAAGGGCGGACTGACCCAAGGCCGCCAGGCGCTGGTTGACTCCATCCGCAACAATCTGTGCTCCAACCCCGACTTCCATCTACGCCGCGAGCTGGTGGAAGGCAGCCTGGAGTTCCATCACCTCAATGGTGGCTACGGCCTGCTGTCCGGCGCGCATCGCTTCTATGTGCTGGAAACCGGCAAGCCCGAGCGCCTGGATGGGCAGGCGCGCTTCACCACGCTATTCAAGTTGAACGACGGCCAGTGGCAGATGCATCGGGTGCTGAGCTATGACCATGGGCCGGCGAAGTAGGCGCAGCCTCATTAGGTAAATGGACGGGGCGAGGCGCGTAGCGCCAGCACTTTGCTAACCGCCCGGATCGGTACTTTTACTTACCGACGTCCCATGGTTTTTCGGATGCAGGCCCGGCCGCAACCGGCGCACGCTGGCCCCTTCCCGGGCAGTGTGGAGCGCGCGACGTGGCCAGCAAGAAAGCACCCTTGAAATCCGGCCGCAAACCCGGCGCTGCGCCACCCCTGGTGGAGCAAATCAACAATGGCCGCTGGCTGGACCCGAAGGAAGCCGTATCGCTACTGGATGACCTGTACTACCAGCAGGCGATCCAGGCGTACATGGCGACGCTGCCGGTACTCAACACCCTGGGCATGCGCGATGGTTCGGAAGCGGCCTTTGGCGCCGGCAACCACGTGCTGCCAATCTGGAAGGACCGTATGGACAGCCGCTGCTGGGTGCCCACGCCCAATGCGGACGTCATCTACGCCATGAGCTATCTGGATCTGAAGGAGAGCGGCCCGCTGGTGGTAGCCGCTCCGCCGAATGTCATCGGCATGTTCACCGACTTTTTCCAGCGCACCATCACCGATGTGGGTTTGATCGGCCCGGACCGCGCGCGTGGCGGCTTGTACCTGTTGTTGCCACCGGATTACGACGGCCCGGTGCCGCAGGGGTATTTCGCTTTCCGCTCGGCCACCTACAACGTGCTGCTGTTCTTCCGCACCATCATGTCGCCCGGTGCCAACGGCCCGGATGCGGTCAAGGCGGTGGCCGGTGCGCAGCAGACCCGCGTGTATCCGCTGTGGGAAACCGAGAAGACGGTCAAGCCGATGAAGTTCCCCAACGGTTCGGGCAAAGAGGTCGACATGATGTACCCGGTCGACTTCAGTTACTGGACCAAGCTCAAGGAGTTCGTGGATTACGAACCCGCCTCGGCCTTCCCGTCGGAGACCGGCGGCGTGCTGGCAGCCATCGGCATCATCAAGGGCAAGCCGTTTGCGCCCAGCAAGAAACAGAAGGAGCTGCTGGTGAAGGCGGTGCTGACCGCGCCGCGCATGATCATGGCCATGCGCCAGGTCGGCCGCGCTGACAAGCGCGAGCGCTATTACGAAGATCGGCAGTACCAGAACACCTGGGCCAGCGGCACGTCCGAATGGCTGCAGGATGGTTACACCGACATCAACCAGCGCGCCTGCTATTTCCAGATTGCGTTCTCGTCAGCCTCGGCCATGGTGATGCGAACCCTGGGTGCGGGCTCCAAATATCCCTTCGCCACGCAAGACGCCAAGGGCGAGTTTCTCGATGGTTCCAATACCTACCACCTGCATCTGCCTGCCAATCCGCCGGCCGCGTTGTTCTGGGCGGTCACCGCCTACAACATCACCGACGGAACCATGACCTCGGCGCCGCAGTTGCTGCCCTCCATCAACAGCCTCGATCAGTCGGTGGTGCGCAACAAGAACGGCTCCATCGATCTGTGGTTTGGCCCAAGCAAGCCCGCCAAGGCGCCTGACACCAACTGGATCCAGACCGTGCCTAAACGCCATTTCCTGGCGGCAGTGAGGCTGTATGGCACCGGGGTGGATTTCTTCGACCAGAGTTGGAAGCCGGACGATTTGGTCAAAGTGAAATAGCCGAATCGATGAACAACGGGCGCTATGAACTCATTCTGGCTGCACGTCCCGCGCTGCTCCGCAGTCTGCTGCCAGCAGCGCGTCCATAATCGAACATGGGAGCGCGATTGAAACGTTACGCCCCTCACTTGTGCGGGATGGCGCTGCTGACACTGCTGTGCGGCTGCGCCAGCATGGGCCCGCAAAGCATCCCCCGCGATCGGCTGGGCTACTCCAGCGCCATCGGCGAGTCGTGGAAGGAACAGACCCTGCTCAACATCGTGCGTCTGCGCTATGCCGACGCACCGATGTTCCTGGACGTGTCGTCGATCGTGGCCTCTTACTCGGCCGAGGGCCAGGTCAATGGCGGGGTGAATTTTCCTTCGACTGGCTCGGCCAACTCGGCGGTTGGCGCGTATGGGCGCTACACCACCAAGCCGACCATCTCCTACGCGCCGCTGACCGGCGACAAGTTCGCCAAGAGCCTGCTGCGGCCGATACCCCCGGCCTCGGTGTTCCAGATGATCCAGGCCGGCTACCCGGCCGACTTCATCCTGTTCGCCACCACCCGCGCCATCAATAGCCGCTACAACCGTTCGGCGGGCATCAATGCGCGTCGCGCGGATCCCGAGTTCGCCGAACTGGCGCAGCTGCTACGCAGCATCCAGCAATCCGAAGGCCTGGGCATGCGCGTGGAACAGCGTGAGAAGGGCGAGGCCACCTTGTTGTTCTTCCGTGCCCAATCGCACACGGCGCTGGAGAGCGACATCGCACGGGTGCGCGAGCTGCTGGGAATCCGCCAAAGCCCGGAGTTCAACGTGGTCTACGGCGCCACCCAGCGCGACGATCGCGAAATCGCCATCCTGACCCGCTCGATGCTGGAGATCTTGCTGGACTTCTCCAACTGCATCGAGGTGCCGCCCGAGCACATCACCGAAGGGCGTACGTTTGCCGGCTACGCAGGTGATACCTCAGGCTTGACTCCGCGCCGCTTGGCCACGATTCACAGCGGCGCGCAGGCGCCAGACGATGCCTTTGCCGCGGTCAGTTATCGCGGTACCGCGTATTGGATTGATGACCACGACATCAACTCCAAGCGCGCGTTCGCTTTCATGATGATGTTCTTCTCGCTGGCGGAGACGGGTACGTCATCGCCGGCGCCGGTGCTGACGATCGGCGCGGATTGAGTTGTTGCGCGGGCAAAGAAAAAGGCCAAGCCGCGAGGCTTGGCCTTTTTCTTGTTTGGTGCCGAAGGTGGGACTCGAACCCACACGCTTTTAAGGGCGGCGGATTTTGAGTCCGCTGCGTCTACCGTTCCGCCACTTCGGCAAGGTCGGGGAGTATAGCCGAGCCGTTGCCCGCTGGACAGCCTTACACCACGCGGTCAGTGCCGAGCAGGCGTTCGCCGCGCGTCTGCCAGCCGCCGCCGCCGGGCAGGCCTTCTTCCGGCGTGTAGATGCCGCAGCGGACCATGGTGCGCTGGTAGACGTGCAGGGACACCGCGATGGCGTTGTCACTGGGGTTGCGGATGGTGTGGTACTCGTGCGGCGGAATCAGGCTGCCGGCCGAGCCGGTGCCGGCCTCAATGGTGCCGGCGGCCACAAAGCGATAGCGCTGCTCGTCGTGTTCGGCCAGTTCGTACTGGGTGATCTCCAGGCGGCCGCGCCAGACGCCTTCCACGCACCACATGCCGGAGTGGTCATGGATCTTGGTGCCTTGGCCGGGGCCCCAGGTCATGGCGATCACGCTGTAGCCATGCTCGGGGCTGGTGTAGATCTCGCGGCGGGCGTAGTGATCGGCAATCGGCTCGAGCACGCAGCCGGGCAGGGACACCGACTCGTCGCAGATCAGCGAACACAGCGACTTGCGCAGGGCGTCGGTGATGGCGCGGTCATCGCCCAGGGCGACGGCGGCGTCGATCGAGGCAATCAGCTTTTCCTGGCCGGGAAAATCAAGGGACATGGACGACATCCAAAAGTGAGTGCCGTCATTCTAAGTGCGCCGGGCCCAAGCGCGAAGCGGCAGCCGCCTGAACAGGGGCAGGCCGCCAACGCCGTCACAGGCTGGCCAGGAACCCCGCCACCGCCGGGCCGAAGCGGTCGAAGTCGACCAGGAAGGCGTCATGGCCCTGCGGTGACTCCAAGGGCAGGAACTCGGTCTGCGCGCCGCCCAGCGCCAGGCCCTGGGCAATCTGCTCCTGCTGCTGCAGCGGAAACAGGATGTCGGTGACCGCGCCGATGGCCAGCGCCCGCTCCACTTTGATCTTGGCCAGGCCTTGCATGACATCGCCAGCGGCGTACTCGGCCAGGTCAAACCAGTCCATCGAGCGGCTCAGATACAGATAGCAATTGGGATCGAAGCGGCGCACGAAGCGGCGCGCATGGCCTTCCAGATAGCTTTCCACCTGGAATTCCAGGCCAAAGGGTTCCTCATCCGGGCGGTCCGATTCCAAGCGCACGCGGCCAAAGCGGCCATCCCATTCCAGCGCCGAGCGATAGGTGATCACGCCCAGCTTGCGCGCCATCCGCATGCCTGACTCGGGGTAGTGCTCATCGTCGTAGTGGCCGTGATTCCAGGCCGGGTCCAGGCGGATGGCCTCGCGCTGCAGCGAGCGGATGGCGATGGAGAACGGCAAGGCCTGCGCGCTGCCGGAGATGTTGATATGCGAGCGCGCCGCGCCGGGATGCAGCAACAGATAGGCCAGCGCCGTCATGCCGCCCATCGAGTTGCCGATGATGCAGGCCAGTCGTTCAACGCCTAGCGCCTGTACCACGGCATGGGCGGCGCGGGCGCCGTCTTCCACCGCCAATTCCGGAAAGTCGAGCTGGTACAGCGTGCCGGTGTGCGGATTGATCGAGGCCGGGCCAGTGGAACCCTTGCAGCTGCCCAGCGAGTTCACGCAGATCACGAACCAACGATCAGTATCAATCGCCTTGCCCGGACCGAGCATGGCTTCCCACCAACCGTCCTCGCTGTTGCCGTCGTTGCGCGCGGCATGGGCGTCCGGCGACAGGCCGGTGACGATCAGCACCGCATTGTCGCGTGCGGCATTGAGCTGGCCCCAGGTTTCGTAAGCGACGCGCGCGTCCTGCAGTTCGCCACCGCGCTTCATCGGGAAGGGCGAGGGCAGGGCGTGGAAGCGCGTGCCAGGCGGGATGAATTCAGTCATCGCCGCAGTTTAGAGGCCCGCCCTGGCGCTGGCGAGCGCAGAGGCGGGCTGTCAGTGTTCTGTCCGGGGATGGGGCCGGCGACGTGGTGGCCGCCGGCCGCTCAGGTGATCAAGGCACGACCCGATCAATCTTCAACACGATTTCGCCGGTATCGCCGGCTTTCACTGGCACGGCAACGGCTTCCAGATCGCCGGACTTGGCCATGACGTCACCGGCCTTGGACACGCGCGCGGCCAGTTCCACTTCCTGCACCTGCGACAGTTTCAGGGTGGGCATGGGGCTGTCGGCGTCGCTGAGCGAAAGGCTGATCGGGAAGCCCGTGGCTGGCAGACGCTTGGCCGCCACCGGCATCGGCGGGCCGCCACGTTGGCGAGCGAACACGAACAAGGTGGCCTGGTCGCCAACCTGGGCGAGCAGTTCCGGGGCGATTTCCACGCGCGCGCGCAGCAGCACCGGGCCGTTGGCGGCATCGACCGGCTCCACTGCGGGGGCGGCCAGCGCCGGCAGCCCGGCCTCGGCGCGCGCCTCGTTGATCTGCGCGCGCAGGGTGACCGCGGTGTTGCCGTCCACGCCGGCCAGCAGCGGTTCCCAGGTCGTGGCGGCTTCGGCGGGCTTGCCTTGCTGGCGCTGCGCTACACCCAGGAACCAGCGCGCCCGCTGGTGCTGCGGATTGATCGTCAGCGCGCGTTGCAACAGGGCCACGCCTTCGCCATCGAGCTGTTTGCGTGCATCGGCGTAGAGCCGCGCCTGTGCGTTCTCGACCAGCACGTCGGCATCATCCGGGCTCAGCTTCAGCGCCTTGGCGAAGGCGGTCTGCGCATCGGCGTAGCGCTCCATGCTCAGGTAGGTGCGGCCAAGCAGGCGCCAGCCATCGACTTCATTGGGATTGCGCGCCAGCGCGTCTTCCAGTTGCTTGACCGCGGTAGCCAGGTCCTGCGGCATCTCGGCGCTGGCTTGCGGCGGCGGCATGTCGATGGCGGCGGGCGTGCCGACCAGCCGGTACAAGGCGATGGCGCCAATGCCCAGGGTTACCAGCGCCGTCAGGAAGATCGTGCGCGAGTTCTTCCACAACGGGAACAACACCGCCACCAGGGCGACCACCGTAATCAGCGCGGCCAATGCAGCAAACAGATTCATCACCACTCCTGCTCATCATTGGCGGGCGGAACTTCGCGTGCGGAACGGCGGCGCACGATCAGCACCACCACCACGCCGCCAATCAGTACCAGCGCGGCCGGACCAAACCACAGCAGCCAGGTGCCCGGCGCCACGTCCGGCTTGTACAACACGAATTCGCCGTAGCGCTCGACCAGGAACTGCTTGATCTGCGCGTTGTTCTTGCCCTGGCGCATCAGGTCCAGCACTTCGCGGCGCAGGTCGTGGGCAATCTGCGCGTTGGAATCGGCCAGCGACTGGTTCTGGCACATCACGCAGCGCAGCTCGGTGGTGAGCTGGTGGAAGCGGGCTTCCTCGGCATCGTCGCGGAACACCAGCGGGGTGGGGTCGCTGGCTTGCGCCAGCACTGTGCCGGCCAGCAGCAGGCCGGCCAACAGCAGTCCGACCAGGCTTACCGCGCGGGCGCTCCAGCCGCCGCGCATGCGCGTGCGCAAGGGCGTGCTCATCGCTTGCCCTCGGCCTTTTCCAGCGCGGGGATCAACTCATTGGCCAGGATTTCATCGGTCACCGCGCCCACGTGCTTCCAACGCACGATGCCCAGGCCGTCGACCAGGAAGGTCTCCGGTGCGCCGTAGATGCCCCAGTCGATTGCGGCGCGACCGTCTTCGTCGGCAATCACCAGCACGTAGGGATTGCCGAACTGCTCAAGCCAGCGCAGGGCTTCGCTGCGCTCATCCTTGAGGTTGTAACCGATGAAGCGCACGCGCTTGGTCAGCGCGAACTTGGTCAACACCGGATGCTCGACCCGGCATTCCGGGCACCAGCTGCCCCAGACATTCATCACGTACGGCGCGCCGGCCAGATCTTTGTTGCTGATGCGCACCTTGGGGTCGTGCAGCACCGGCAGGTCGAAGGCCGGCGCTGGCTTGCCAATCAGCGGCGAGGGCAGCGACTCGCGATCCGCACGCCCGGATTGCTTGACGCCGTAAGCCAGCAGGAACATCAGGCCGACAAAGAACAAGCCGATGATGACGGCGGCGAACACCAGCGCACCGCGCGACTTTTCCGGAACAACGGGAGGTGGAGTGTTCATGCGGTGCGGGTCTCCGGGGTGCGACGGAAGCGCTTGTCGGCGGCGGTGATGAAGGCGCCAATCGCCATCAGCAGCGCACCCAGCCAGATCCAGCGCACGAAGGGTTTGATATGCACGCGCACCGCCCAGGCGCCATTGCCCAGCGGTTCGCCCAGCGCCACATAGACATCGCCAAACAGGCCCGGACGGATGCCGGCTTCGGACATCACCTGGCCGCCGCTGGCATAGGCGCGCTTTTCCGGATGCAGCAGCACCAGTTCGCGATCACCGCGTAGCACGCGCACGTGGCCGCGATCAGAGACGTAGTTGGGGCCCTGGGTTTCATCCACGCCTTCGAAGCGAAATGCGTAGCCGCTCATCTCCAGCGTCTGGCCGGGCTTCAGTGCCAGTTCGCGCTGCACGTTCTGCGCTTCCACCAGCAGCGCGCCGACGACGAACACCGCAATGCCCAGATGCGCCAGGGTCATGCCAAGCATTTCCGGGGTGAGCCGGCCGTTGCTGCGGATGCGCGTCCACAGGAAGCGCAACGTGCCCAGCGCGACCCAGGCGCCGCCAAACGCACCGGCGGCGGTTTTCCATGGACCTTGCGGGGCCATGAAATACGCGGCCACGCCGACCAGCAAGGCCAGCCCTGCCCAGGGCGCGAGCATGGCCAGCGGCTTGCTGGCTTGTTCGCGCTGCCAGCGGGTCAGCGGTCCAAACGGCACCAGCATCACCAGCGGCGCCATCAGCACCAGGAACAACAGGCCGAAGTAGGGCGGGCCGACCGAAATCTTGCCCATGTCCAGCGCGTCGGCAATCAGCGGATACAAGGTGCCCAGCAACACCATGCCGCAGGCCGAGGCCAGCAAGACGTTGTTGGCCAGCAGCAGCGTCTCGCGCGAGCTGGCGGTGAACGGTGAACCTTCCGTACGCGGCGCGCGCAGCACGTACAGCAGCAGCGAGCCGCCAATCACGATGCCCAGGAAGGCCAGGATGAAGACGCCGCGCGAAGGATCCGCGGCAAACGCATGCACGCTGGTAATCACACCCGAACGCACCAGGAACGTGCCCAACAGCGACAGCGAGAACGCGGCAATGGCCAGCAGCAAGGTCCAGCCGGCAAAGCTGCCGCGCTTTTCCGTCACCGCTTGCGAATGCAGCAAGGCCGCGCCGACCAGCCACGGCATGAAGCTGGCGTTCTCCACCGGATCCCAGAACCACCAGCCGCCCCAGCCCAGTTCGTAATAGGCCCACCAGCTGCCCAGGGCGATGCCGATGGTCAAGAAGCCCCAGGCCACATTGGTCCACGGCCGGGTCCAGCGCAGCCAGCGCGCATCGACATGGCCATCGAGCAGCGCGGCTATCGCGAAAGCGAACGGCACCACGAAGCCGACATAGCCCATATAGAGCATCGGCGGATGGATGATCAGGCCGGGATCCTGCAGCAGCGGATTGAGATCGCGGCCTTCCAGCGGCGCCGGCAACAGGCGCTCGAACGGATTGGATGTCAGCAGCAGGAACGCGGTAAAGCCCAGGCTCACCAATCCCATCACCCCCAGCACGCGCGCCACCACCGGCTCGGGCAACTTGCCCGAGAACAGCGCCACCGCCGTGGTCCACAGCGCCAGCACCAGCACCCACAGCAACAGCGAACCTTCGTGCGAACCCCACACCGCCGAGTAGCGGTACATCATCGGCAACAGCGTGTTGGAGTTGCTGGCGACGTACTTGACCGAGAAGTCCTGCACGACAAATGCGTGCGTGAGCACGGCGAAGGTCAGCAGGAGCAATACCGTCTGGCCATAGGCGGCTGGCCGCGCCAGCGCCATCCATTCGCGCTTGCCGCGATGCGCGCCCACCAGCGGCAGGATCGCCTGCACGGCGGCGACCAGCAGCGCCAGGATCAGGGTGATTTGGCCAAGTTCGGGAAGCATGCGTTCAAACCATCCAGAGTAAGAGACCCGCACTCGCCGGGTGGTGGACCATCAGGAGACCGTGCGCCGGCAGCAGGCTGGCGCGGTGGCGAATCAATTGGACGTGCCCGAGGCCGCGCCATCGGCGGGCGTCTGCACATCATGTTTCTGGTGTGCCTTGCCCATCTTGTCGGCCACTTCCTTGGGCATATAGGTTTCATCGTGCTTGGCCAGCACATCCTCGGCCACGAACACGCCGTCCTTCATCGAGCCGGTGGCCACCACCGCCTGACCTTCGCGGAACAGGTCGGGCAGGATGCGGTCATACACCACTGGCAGCTGCGCGTCGCCATCGGTGACGCGGAAGTGCGCTTGCAGCGAACCGGACTCGCGCTTGAACGATCCTTTCTCGACCATACCGCCCAGACGGAAGCGCGCATGCTCGCCGGCTTCGCCGCGCAGCACTTCGGCCGGGGTGTACAGATAGGCCACGTTGCGCTGCAGCGCCATGGCGATCAGGGTGGCGGCGATGCCAGCGGCAACGACCAGCAGCAACACCCAGATCAGGCGACGGCGGCGGGTGGGATTCATCGATTCAACTCCAATGGCTCGGCCGGCGGCGCCGACCTGGCTTCGCGCGCAGCGCGCAGGCGCGCGGCACGCAGTTCACGCCGGATCTGCAGCTGCGGCACGATCACGTCCCACAGCAACACCACGGCAAACACGGCGTAGGCGCCGATGACATAGCCCAGATAGTTCATGGCTTGGCTCCGGCCAGTCGCGCCACCCAGTCCTTGCCGAGTTCGCGGCGCAGGTTGTCGGCGCGCGCGCGCGCCAGCAGCGAGCCGGCAAACCAGAACTTGGTCGCGGCCACCATCAGCCACAGCGGCAGCAGCATGCTGCTGTCCATCTTGGAGCCGCCCAGCAGGCTGATGGTCTGGCCCTGGTGCAGCGAATTCCACCACTCCACCGAGTAACGAATGATCGGCAGCAGCGCCACCCCGACGATCGACAGCAAACCAGCGGCGCGCGCAGCGGCGCGGCGATCATCGATGGCGCCGTACAGACCGCTCACGCCCAGGTACAGGAACAACAGAATCAATTCGGTGGTCAGGCGCGGATCCCAATCCCACCAGGTGCCCCACATCGGCTTGCCCCAGATCGAACCGGTGGCCAGCGTGATCAGGGTGAAGGCGGCGCCAATCGGTGCGCAGGCCATGGCCAGGATTTCGCACAACTTGATCCGCCAGATCAGGGCGATGGCCGAGTAGAACGCCATCAAGCCGAACACGAACAGGCTCATCCAGGCCGCTGGCACATGGATGTAGAGGATGCGGAAGCTGTCGCCCTGCTGGTAGTCGGCCGGCGCGACGAACAGGCCTTGCCACAGGCCCAGGCCCAGCAGGATCACCGCGGCCACATAGCACCAGGGCGTCCAGCGCGCGGCGAACCGATCAAAGTAGGGCGGCGAGCCGAGTTGGTGAAACCAGCGGACGAGGGGATTCATGGCGTGCGTTCTCGCGTTCGAAGGAACGCCTGCGCGGCTCTGTTTTGTGGATTCGGCCGCATTTTCCCAGATGGGGGCGACCGAGCCAAGCACAGGACTGCGACCCAGCGTCGCAGGCAGGCGGGTGGGTTCAGGCGCGTGGCAGCACGCCTTCGAGGAAGATCGACACAGCCTCGCGCGCTTCCTGCTGGATGCGTGGCAGGTCGGCGGCACCAATCTGGCCATTGACCGAGCGCAGGATGACGCCGCCGAAGACCATCATGTAGAAGCGGTTGGCGGCCACATTGGCGTGATCCAGCACCAGCCGGCCGGCCAGGCGCTCGCGCTCGAACCAGGCGCTGAGGCGCTGTTCGGCCGGCGCCACGCCGTGTTCCATGAACCAGTCGCGCAGATCCGGGAAGTTCAGCCCTTCGGCGATCACGATGCGATGGGTGACGATCCGGCCCGGCGAGAGTGTTTCGGCGACCATCTGCTCGGCCGCGGCCGGCAGCGCCTGCTGCGGCGGCAGGCTGGATTCGTCCAGCAGATCCAGGCTGGCGCCGAAGGCGGCGATGCTGCGATCCATGATCGCCAGCGCCAGGCCCTGCTTGTCGCCGTAAGCGCTGTAGAGCGTGGACAGCGAGCCGCCCGAGCGCGCCACCACATCGGTCAGGCGCGCGTCGCGATAGCCTTTTTCCAGGAACACCGTGGTGGCCGCTTCCAGGAAGCGCTCCACGCGGAGTTCGCCGCGCCGATAGAAATCCGGGCGCGGGCGCTGTGGGCGGGTGGGGCGCGGCTGCGCCTGGGAACCGTGGCTCATGCGATCAATTCAAGGAAATGCGGATGGCGGCCGCCGCCGTCAGCGGCGCCAGCACCAGTGCCAGCACCAGGCCGGCGCCCAGCAGCAGCAAGGCGCCGCCAGCATCCAGGCCCTGCGCACTGGCGGACACGCTGCCGGCGCCAAACACCAGGATCGGTACGTACAAAGGCAGCGCCAACAGCGCCACCAGGATGCCGGAGCGGCGCATGCCCACGGTGAGTGCGGCCACCACCGCCCCGAGCAGACTCAGCAGCGGCGTGCCCAGCAGCAAGGACACCAACAGGACCGGCAGTTGCGCGCGCGGTAGATGCAGCAGTTCGCCCAGCAACGGCGTGGCCAGCACCAGCGGCAGGGCGGTGGTGGCCCAATGGGTCAGCACGCGTACCGCCACCAGCCAGGCCAGCGGCACCGGCGCCAGGATCCACTGCTCCAGCGAACCGTCTTCGGCATCGCCGCGGAACAAGGTATCCAGCGACAACAGGCCGGCCAGCAGTACCGCCACCCACAACACCGCGGCGGCGACTTTCGCCAGCGCCTTCGGCTCACCGCCCAGGCCGAGTGCGAACAGCACCACTACCAGCAAGGCGAAAAGGGCCGGTTGCAGGGCATCGCCACGTCGCCGCCAGAGCAGGCGGACATCGCGCAGGATCAAGGCAGCCGCAGCGCCGAACAGACCGGGCGCGGTCGACATGGGCGCGTTCATGCCTCACCTCCCAGATGCAGCATGCGGGTCTGCACCGGCGGCGCCGCATAGGCGCCATGCGTGGTGACCAGGGCCGCGCCGCCGCCGCGCAGGTGTGCGGAGATCATCCGGTTGACCAGGTTGATGCCCTGCAGATCCAGGTTGGCGTAAGGCTCGTCGAGCAGCCATAGCGGTGCCGGCGACAGCCACAGCCGCGCCAGCGACAGGCGCTTCTTCTGCCCCGCTGACAATTGCCGCGCCAGGCTGTCTTCGTAACCACCCAGGCCTACCATGGCCAGCGCGTTGCCCGGCATCTGGCGCGCGCGGCGACCATGCAGGCCGCACAGGAAGTGCAGGTTTTCCAAGGTGCTCAGGTCCGCCTTCAAGGCCGGCAGATGGCCCAGATAGGCGATGGCGTGCGAGCGCTGCGCGGCGTTGGCGCGGCGGCCGTCGATATCAATTTCGCCCTGATCCGAACGCAGCAGCCCGGCCAGCACCCGCAGTAGGGTGGTCTTGCCGGCGCCGTTGCCGCCTTGCACCAACAGGGCCTCGCCCGCGTCCACCGCGAAATCCAGCGGTCCGAACACGGGTTCGTCATTGCGCGTAAAGGTCAGTCCGCGCGCTGCAAGCAGGGGCGGATGGGCGTGGGGAAAATCGGTCATCGAAACGGCGGAAGCCTGGCGGCGCGGGGCGGCACAACGGCGCACATTGTAAGCGCGCTGGGGCCTGCGCCGGACGCGCGGGCTGGCTTAACGCGGCAATTCGTCGTCCGGCCCCGGCTCAGGCGCTGCCTTTCCGCTGGCGGAACGCTGTATCGGGGCATGCCGCATCCTCGCCTTGCATCGTCATTGCGTACACTCCCTGTCCCCTGTGGTTGCCGGAAAGGCGGATGCACCTCCAAACCAAATTGCCCAAGGTGGGCACCACCATCTTCACCGTGATGTCGCAGTTGGCCGCCGAACACGGCGCGGTCAACCTGGGCCAGGGCTTTCCGGATTTCGCCGTGCCGCAGCGGCTGATCGATGAGCTGGACCGCGCCATGCGCGCCGGCCACAACCAGTACGCGCCGATGACCGGCGTGCCGGCGCTGCGCCAGGCCATCGCCGACAAGCAGTTGCGCTGCTACGGCCGCCAGGTCAACGCCGATACGGAGATCACCATCACCAGCGGCGCCACCGAGGCACTGTTCAACGCCATCCATGCGGTGGTGCGTCCGGGTGAGGAAGTGATCGTGCTGGACCCGGCCTATGACAGCTACGAGCCGGCGATTGAACTGGCCGGCGCGCGCGCCGTGCATGTGGCGCTGGATCCGCAGACCTTTGCGGTGGATTGGGATGCGGTGCAGGCGGCGATCACTCCGCGCACCCGCGTGCTGATGATCAACAGCCCGCACAATCCGTCTGGCGCGATGCTGGGTGAGGCCGACATGCGCCGGCTGATCGAAATCCTGCGCGACACCGAGATCGTGCTGATTTCCGACGAGGTCTACGAACACATCGTGTTCGACGGCAGCCGCCACGAATCGGCGCTGCGTTATCCGGAGCTGGCCGAGCGCGCCTTTGTGGTCTCCAGCTTCGGCAAGACCTACCACTGCACCGGCTGGAAGATTGGCTACGCAATTGCGCCGCCGGCGCTGAGCGCCGAGTTCCGCAAGGTCCACCAGTACAACGTGTTCTGCACTTTCGCCCCGGCCCAGCACGCCTTTGCCGCGATGATCCGCGACGAGCCCGAGCACTACGAGCAACTGGGCGCGTTCTACCAGGACAAGCGCGACCACTTCCGCGCACAGCTGCTGGGCACCAAGCTCAAGCCGCTGCCGGTGCCGGGCGGCTACTTCCAACTGGTGGACTACTCGGCGGTCAGCGATCTGCCGGACATCGAGTTCGTGCGCTGGCTGACCATTGAGCATGGCGTCACCGCCATTCCGTTGTCGCCTTTCTATGAGAACCCGCCCGCCGGCCAGCGCCTGGCGCGGCTGTGCTTCGCCAAGAACCAGGCGACCCTGGATGCGGCCATCGAACGCTTGAAGAAGCTGTAAGGGTGTCGACCATGCAAGACCTGCGCATCTCCCTGATCCAAGGCGAAACCCGTTGGCATGATCCGGCCGGCAACCGCGAGTACTACGCGGGCCTGATCACGCCGCTGGCCGGGCAGACGGATCTGGTGATCCTGCCGGAGACCTTCACCAGTGGCTTCAGCAACGACGCCATTGATCGCGCCGAGACCATGGAAGGCGAAACGGTGGCGTGGATCCGCGAACAGGCCAAGCGCCTGGATGCCGCCGTCACCGGTAGCGTGCAGCTGCGGGCCGAGGGCGGGGTGTTCAACCGCCTGCTCTGGGCCACGCCCGACGGTGAGTTGGCCTGGTACGACAAGCGTCACCTGTTCCGTTATGCCAACGAGCACAAGCGCTACGCCGCAGGCAAAGAGCGGTTGTCAGTTGAGTGGAAAGGCTGGCGGATCAATCCGCAGGTCTGCTACGACCTGCGCTTTCCGGTGTTCTGTCGCAATCGCTTCGATGTTGAGCGGCCAGGCCAGCTGGATTTTGATCTGCAGATCTTCGTGGCCAACTGGCCGGCAGCGCGCGCCTACGCCTGGCGCACCCTGCTACGTGCGCGCGCGATTGAAAACCTCTGCTATGTGGCGGCGGTCAATCGCGCCGGTACCGACGGCAATGAGCTGGCTTACTCAGGCGACAGCGCGGTGATCGATTTCCTCGGTCAGCCTGTGGCCGAGCTGGGAGCTGGCGAGGGTGTCAGCACCAGCCTCATCTCAGCAGAGGCGTTGCAGCAGCATCGCGAGCGATTCCCCGCCATGCTGGATGCAGATCGCTTTACGCTCGCCTGAGCGCAAGAGCCGCGTCATCGCGGCTCGTTTGGGGTAGCGGCGCGCGACAAAGCGCGCCGGTGCAGGCTGCAATCAGGCTTGCGGCAATATCTGGCACACCGCCTGGCACAACGTCAGCACCTTGCCTTCGCCATTGCGCGCTTCGGCGCGCAGATGCAACTGGTTGCGCGTGCGCTCCACCAGTTCCGCCGTGCAGATGATGTGGCTTTCCGCCGCAGTGACCGGGCGCAGGTACTGCGTGTTCAAGGCGGTGGTCACGCTGGGCGGCGCAATCAGATACGAGAACGGCCCCAGTGTGTTGTCCAGCGCGGCGACGATGAAGCCGCCCTGCATATGCCCCATCGGATTCTGGTAACGCGGCAGCACGGGGAAACGCAGGCGCAGTGATTGCCCGTCGATGTACTCCAGCACTTCGCCTTGCATGTCGACCAGGCAGGGCGGCGGGATTTGCAGTGGCACCCCGGCCGGCAGGCGTGCGCGCAGCAGGGCGTTGATGTCGGTCGGTTCGCTCATCGGGTGAAACTCAGCTCAAAGGACACATGGAACGGTGCGCGCGGCGGCGGTTCCAGGAAACGGCCGGTCAGCTCGCGCTCCACGCACTTCGCCAGTGCGGTGTCGCCCTGGCGCCAGGTGCGCGCGATCTTGCCGCGCGCATCCAGCTCGGCCACCACCACGAACGGCGCGGTGTCAGGATTGGGGCTGGCGCAGTCGGCCACCGCGGTATCCAGCTGACGCGATTGCGCCTGCTGGATGGCCGCGCGTTGGGTGACCGTAAGCGTGGCCTCGTCGGCATCGGCCGCGCGCTTGGCGGCGTCGAACTCAAGTGCGTTGCTTGCCTGCGCCGGCGCCTGCGTCTGCGTCTGCGCACGTGCCGGCGACAACGCCGACACGGCCGCACTCAGCATCACCATCGCGACGACACCAAGCGCGAGCTGAAGCCCGCTGCGCATCACGGCTGGCCCTGCGCCGACGTCGGTGCTGCCGGTGCGTTCGGCGCGGCCGGAGCCGCAGGAGCTGCGGGCGCGGCCTTGGGCGGATGGATGCGCAGCAGGCGGCCGTTGTCTTCGTCGGTCAGCACATAGACGGCGCCGTCGGCGGCCACGCGCACATCGCGCACGCGCTCGCTGTTCTCTTTCAGCAGACGCTCCTCGCCGACGATCTTGTCGCCGTCCAGGCTCAACCGGATCAGGTTGCTCTCGGCCAATGAACCCAGGAACAGGCTGTTGTTCCAGGGCGAATCCGCATGCCCGGTGTAGAACGCCATGCCGCTCACGCCCGGTGACTTGGCCCAGTAATGGAAGGGCTGCTCCATCCCTTCCTTGGCCTGACCCTGCGCTTCGGGAATCGGCAAGCCGGAGTAGTTGATGCCGTAGGTGATGATCGGCCAGCCGTAGTTCTTGCCCGGCTGCGGGTGGTTGATCTCATCGCCGCCGCGCGGACCATGCTCGGACTGCCACAAAGTGCCGGTGCGCGGATCAAACGCCAGGCCCTGCATGTTGCGGTGGCCGTAGCTCCAGATTTCCGGACGCGCATTGGCCTGGCCCACGAACGGATTGTCCTGCGGCACGCTGCCGTCCAGGTTCAAACGCACCAACTTGCCCTGCAGCTTGTCCAATTCCTGCGAGGTCGGACGATGGTTGCGTTCGCCCTGGCTGATGAAGATGTGGCCCTGGCCGTCGAAGGCCAGGCGCGAGCCGAAGTGCGCTTCGCCATCCAATTTAGGCAACTGCTGATAGATGCGCTTGACCTCGCTGAGCGCGCCGTCGCCCAGGATCGCGGTGGCCACGGCGGTGCCGGCCAGGCCCTGGTCACCGGGTTCGGCATAGCTGAAGAAAATCCGCTTGCTGTTGGCAAAGTCCGGCGCCAGCACCACGTCGAGCAGGCCGCCCTGGCCTTCGGCAAACACCTTCGGCACGCCGGTGTAGGGCGCGGAGATCGCGCCATCGGCGCCGACCTTGCGCAACTGGCCGCTGCGCTCGGTGACCAGGAAGCCGCCCTCGGGCAGCACCGCCACCGACCACGGATGATCCAGGCCGGCCGCGATCTGCTGGACTTCAATCGCGCCCAGCTCACTGGCCAGACTCTTGGCGGCGACGGCCTGAGCCGGTTGCGCGGCAGCCGGGGTGGCGGCTTCGGGCGCGGGCGAGCAGGCGGCCAGTAGCAGGGCCAAGGTGGTGGCGCTGGCAAGACGGGACTTCATCAGCATCGGGAGCTCCAAGGGGGGAAAGGATGGCGAGTGGCGACTGTGATGCCGCCGGCCAAGGGGTCAACGGTAACCGGCGGCCTGCAATTCAAACAACTCCGCGTAGCGGCCGCCGGCCGCCATCAGCTGCTCATGGGTGCCGCTGGCTTCCAGCCGGCCTTCGTTGAGCACCAGGATGCGATCGGCCATGCGCACGCTGGAGAAGCGGTGCGAGATCAGCACTGCGGTGCGATTGTCCGACAACTCCTTGAAGCGCTGGAAGACCTCGAACTCCGAGCGCGCATCCAGCGCGGCCGTGGGCTCGTCCAGGATCATCACCTGCGCATCGCGCATGTAGGCGCGGGCGATGGCGATCTTCTGCCATTGGCCGCCCGAAAGATCGACGCCATTCTTGAAGCGGCGGCCGATGATCTGGTCGTAGCCGCCGGGTAGGGTGGCGATCACTTCATCGGCCATCGCGCGCTGGGCGGCATGACGGATGCGTTCCTTGTCATCCATCGCCTCGACCAGGCCCACGCCGATGTTCTCGCCGGCGGTGAGGTGGTAGCGCACGAAGTCCTGGAAGATCACGCCGATATTGGCGCGCAGTTCGTCGATGTCGTATTCGCGCAGGTCGCGGCCATCCAGCAAGATGCGGCCTTCGTCCGGGTCGTACAGGCGCGCCAATAGCTTGACCAGGGTGGTTTTGCCGGCGCCGTTCTCGCCGACCAGCGCCAGCACCTCGTTGGCGCGCAGTTCGAAGTCCAGCGCGCGTACCGCCCAGCGCTCCGCGCCCGGATAGCGGAAGCCGACGTTCTCGAACACGAATCCGCGCGTGATCGGCCGCGGCACCGGCACCGGGTTGGGCGGCGAGACGATTTCCGGCTCGATCTCGAAGAACGAAAACAGATCGTCCAGATACAAGGCCTGGCCGGCGACCTGCGAAAAGCCCACCAGCAAGCCTTCCAGCAATTGCCGAAGGCGCAGGAAGCTGCCAGCCAGGAAGGTCAGATCGCCGATGCTGAAATCGCCGCGCACTGTGCGCCAGGCGATGTAACCATAGGCCACGTAATAGCCCAGCGTGCCCAGCGCCGCCAGCAAGGTGCCCCACAGCGCGCGCCGCCGCGCCAGCGCGCGGTTGGCCAGATAAAACTTGTCGGCCAGGCGGCGATAGCGATCAATCAGGAAGCGGTGAAGGTTGAAGATCTTCACCTCCTTGGCGGTTTCCACGCTGGCGCCGGTCTGGCGCACGTACTCCAGCTGGCGGCGCTCCGGTGTCCAGGCGAAGTTGAGCGAATAACCCAGCGCATTGAAATGCGCCTCGCCGACGAAGGCCGGGATCAGCGCCACCGCCAGCAACAGGATCAGCCAGGGCGCGTAGATGATCAGGCCGGCGGCAAAGGTCACCACGGTGATGCCGTCCTGCACCTGGCCAAACAACTGGCTCATCAGGTTCATCCGGCCCATGGTCTGGCGGCGCGCGCGATCCAGCTTGTCTTGCAGGTCCGGGTCTTCGAAGTCTTCCAGGTCCAGGCGCGCGGCATGTTCCATCAGCCGCACGCTGGTGGCGTTGGTGAACAACTCCGAGAGCAGGCCATCGCCGTAACTGATCAGGCGGCCCAGCAGATCCGAACCAATCGCCAGGCCCAGTTCCAAGGCCAGCAAGCCGGCCAGCGTGTTGAGCTGGCCGCTGTGCCAGGCGTCTTCGATTCCCTCAAAGCCAGCACCCACGCCGACCAGCCGCACCGCCTCATCGATGATCAGCTTGCCCACATACAGGGTGGCCACGGGCAGGAAGGCGCGAATCAGCCGCAGGCCCATCGTGGCCAAGGTCAGACCGGGGCTGGTGCTCCAGATCTGGCGCAAGAAGGGCGGCAGGTTGCGTAGCGCATCGACGCGCTCACGCAAGCTGTTGCTGCGCGCCGCCGCCTGGGCGCGCGTGTCATCCGTGGCGGCAGGTTCGCGTTGGGCCATGCCGCATTGTGCGTTATGCACAAGGCAGATGAGTGAAAACGGCAGCCTGGCTGGTGCGGCCGGCTACCGCTGTGTCGCTAGAAACGGTACGCCACGCCAAAGCGCACGCCGGCATCCTGGAAGTCAAAGTTGCCGCGGAAGTTGTTCTTCGTGGCCTGCGCATCGATATGGCTGAGCGTGTAGTCCAGGCTGAAGCCAAAGCGCTCCCACGGATACCACTCCACCCCGGCGCGGCCAAAGGTCACGTCGGCATCCACGTCCTGCACATTGGCCGAGAAGTAGCCCACGTCGGCGGAGATGCGCCATTGATCGGCCGGCGACCAGCGCCAGCTGCCGCCAATGGTGGGTGCAGGCAGATCGGCCGAGACTTCATTGCTGCGGCTGCCGCTGACCTGGTTGCCGCCGCTGTCCACCTGCACCGACAGGCCCAGGTTGATGCTGTACCAGACCAGGCCCAGGCGCGGACCCAGCGCCCAGTTCTCGTGCGAGGCGGCCCACCATACGTAGTTCAGTTCGTAGGCCTTGAAGTCGTACTCGGCGCGCACCACGGCGTTGGCTTCGTACAAGGTGTCGTTGAATTCAAACTGGCGCTGCAACTGGCGGGTGTTGTCCAGATCGTTGCGGTAGTAGCCGATGCCGAATTCGTGATGGTCAAAGGGCCGCCAGGTGGCGCCGATGTAGGCAATGGCCTTGTTGTCATCCAGGCCCAGATCACGCTTCAGGTTGATCTCGTTGCCGCGCGAGGTATTGCCGTCGGCGCGCACGTCGGTATCGAAGCGGTTGAGGTAACCGGAAACCCGGACGCTGAAGGTGTCCAGCGGCTCCACGGCGTGGGCCGGAAGCGCCATGCCGGCGCCGAGGGCCAGACCCAGCAGGGTCAGGGTAGTGCGCGATGCGGACGACATACTGCCTCCACAAACACCGCCGCTGGTTGCGACGGGCGCAGTCTAAGCCCGCGTCAAGTTCGGATTCAATTGGCCTTAGGGGCAGGAGCGGCCAATCCGAAGGCATAAGACCAAAGGCCAACACCGGGGCATCGAGCCCGGCCTGCGCGGCCGCCGGGATCGCCTAAAATAGCCAGCTCCGCCCGCGACCTAACGGCAGCCAGCCCCGCCTCATGTCCTCGATCAAGCAAGAAGACCTCATCCAGTCCGTCGCCGACGCCCTGCAGTACATCAGCTACTACCACCCGGTGGACTACATCCAGAGCCTGGCTGCCGCCTACGAGCGCGAGGAATCGCCCGCTGCCAAGGACGCCATCGCCCAGATCCTGATCAACTCGCGCATGTGCGCCGAAGGCCACCGGCCGATCTGCCAGGACACCGGCATCGTCACCGTGTTCCTGGAAATCGGCATGAACGTGCGCTGGGACGACGCCAGCATGGGCGTGGAAGACATGGTCCATGAAGGCGTGCGCCGCGCCTACAACGATCCGGACAACAAGCTGCGCGCCTCGGTGCTGGCTGATCCGGCCGGCAAGCGCATCAACACCAAGGACAACACCCCGGGCGTGGTCAACGTCAAAGTGGTGCCGGGCGACACGGTCGAGGTGATCGTCGCAGCCAAGGGCGGCGGCTCGGAAGCCAAGTCCAAGTTCGCCATGCTCAATCCCTCCGATTCCATCGTCGACTGGGTGCTCAAGACCGTGCCGACCATGGGTGCCGGTTGGTGCCCGCCGGGCATGCTCGGCATCGGCATTGGCGGCACCGCCGAAAAGGCGATGCTGCTGGCCAAGGAAGCGCTGATGGAGCCGATTGACATCACCGATCTGCAAGCCCGCGGCGCCAGCAACCGTGCCGAAGAACTGCGCCTGGAGCTGTACGAGAAAGTTAACGCACTCGGTATTGGCGCGCAGGGCCTGGGCGGCCTGACCACCGTGCTCGATATCAAGGTCAAGGACTATCCCACGCACGCTGCCAACCTGCCGGTGGCATTGATCCCCAACTGCGCGGCCACCCGCCACGCCCACTTCACCCTGGATGGCAGCGGCCCGGTGATGCTGGACCCGCCATCGCTCAGCGATTGGCCGGAGCTGACCTACGACGCCTCCAAGGGCCGCCGCGTGGATCTGGATACGTTGACTCCCGCCGACGTTGCCAGCTGGAAACCCGGCGAAGTCCTGCTGCTCAACGGCAAGCTGCTGACCGGCCGCGACGCCGCGCACAAGCGCATGGTCGACATGCTCAACAAGGGCGAAGCGCTGCCAGTGGATCTGCGCGGCCGCTTCATCTACTACGTGGGCCCGGTGGATCCGGTGCGCGACGAAGTGGTCGGCCCCGCCGGTCCCACCACCGCCACCCGCATGGACAAATTCACCGAGCAGGTGCTGGCGCAGACCGGCTTGCTGGGCATGGTCGGCAAGGCCGAGCGCGGCCCGACCGCGATTGAAGCGATCAAGAAGCACCAGTCCGCCTATCTGATGGCGGTGGGCGGCGCCGCCTACCTGGTCTCCAAGGCGATCAAGGCCGCCAAGGTGGTGGGCTTCGCCGACCTGGGCATGGAAGCGATCTACGAATTCGAAGTGCAGGACATGCCAGTGACGGTGGCGGTGGATTCGCAAGGCACCTCGGTGCACACCACCGGCCCCAAGGAATGGCAGGCGCGCATTGGCAAGATTCCGGTGCTGGTCGCCTGAACCCCACAAAGCCCGCGTCTGCGGGCTTTGTTGTTTTTCCCCTCCACATCCACGCGCATCCAGGAGCCTGCATGTCCACGCCCACGCTGTTCTACTCGCCCAGCACCGCCAGCCTGGTCGTGCACTGGCTGCTGATTGAACTGGATGCCCCGCACCACCTGCACGAACTGGACTTCGACAAAGGCGATCAGAAAGCGCCCGAGTACCTGAAGCTCAACCCCGCCGGCCGCGTCCCCGCGCTGCTGCTGGACGGGCAAGTGATCACCGAAGCGGCGGCCATCCTGCTGCACCTGGCCGACACCCACCCGCGAGCCAAGCTCGCCCCACCCATCGGCACAATCGATCGCGCCCACTACTACCAGTGGATGTTCTTCCTGGCCAACTCCCTGCAGCCCGCCTACCGCCAATGGTTCTACGACGACGAATCCGCTGGCGAACAACACTACGCACTCAGCAAAGACCAAGCCCGCCAGCGCATCGAAGCCGCCTGGCAACGTGTAGCCGATCACCTGCAAACCAACGGCCCATACCTGCTGGGCGATCAACTGACCGTAGTCGACTTCATGGCCACCATGCTGATGCGCTGGTCGCGCAACATGCCCAAGCCCAGCGACAACTGGCCGGTACTCAAAGCCTACGCAGACCGCATGAAGCAGCGCCCGGCCTTCAAAGAGGTCTATGCACGCGAAGGCCTGACTGACTGGACCTAAGCCAAACGGCATGAGTCAAACGCAACCCCTGTAGCCTGCCTTCGCTCCAGTACCCCGCCAGGCGTCGGTAATGCCGCGCCTACCAAGCAAGAAAGTCGCGTTCCCACGCAAGAAAAAGCGCTTTCCGATCACACGCCAGCCAACTCTGGAGAGTGGAAGCAGGCCACGCGAAAACAGGGAAGGGACGAACCAGATCGCAGCCATCCCACAGCTGAGGGAGCGCTTCCATTCCCTGTTTTCGCGTGGCCTGCTTCCGCTCACGCGCAATCTCTCAGCCCTACACCTACACCCACACGCAACAGCCCAGTCCTAAGCTCACACGCAATCACTCAGTCAACAGCACGCGCCTTCTCAGCCAACTCCACCGGCAACAACTCCAGCACCGTTTCCGAAGGCCGACACAACTTCACCCCCCAAGGCGACACCACAATCGGCCGATTGATCAAAATCGGATTGGCCAACATCGCCTCAATCAAAGCCTCATCCGCAGTACCCGGCGCATCCAAACCCAGCTCCGCATGCAACGGCTCCTTGCTGCGCACGACCTCGCGGACCGGCACCCCCATCTGCGCGATCAGCCCAGACAGAACGCCGCGATCCGGCGGCGTCTGCAAATACTCGATGACCGTCGGCTCAATACCCGCCTTGCGCAAGTACGCCAGCACATTGCGCGACGTCCCGCAGGCCGGATTGTGATAAATCGTCACCCCTTCGCCCGGCACCGCCATCAGTACCACTCCAACAGTGAAATACCCAGGCCGATGTAAGTGGCCTTGTGGTTGTAATCGATCAGGCTTTCGCCATAGCCATGGAACGCCTGCACATGCCCGCGGAACGTGCGGTTGATCGGAAAGCCCCAATCAAACTGCAAAGCCCCATGCGACTGATCGCCGCCACGCAGCGAATGCCGGCCCAGCAAGGTCAGCTCGTGGCCATTCTTGCTGTAGGTGATCATCGCGTCGCCGCGGCCGATGTAATCCTCGATGTCCGGATTGTCATCATCATTGCCATCCGGAATCCGGTACCACGGCCGCACCACGAACGCCCAGTTCTCGCGATCCAGGCCGGCGCTGAAAATCACCCGGTTCCAACTACGCGACAGCGGATCGCTGCGGCCGTTGGACTGATGGTTGAAGCCCACGCTCATCATCCGGCCTTTCCAGCCGGCGATGCTGTAGTTGTTGCGGAACACCAGCATCACTTCCGGCTCGTAGTTGGTCTCGCGGAACGGCCGTGATTCCTCGCCGTTGTAGACCTGCCAGCGCGAGCTCTGCGTATAGGCGCCCCACAGATCGCCGTTGTCGCCAAAGAGGTTCTCGGCGAATTTGGTCTTGAAGCTGAGTTGGAACTTGGCCTCGGTGTTGTCCAGCGGCAACGGCTCGGTGACGGCGTTGCGCGGATTGGGCGACATCGGTCGTTCGTTGACGTCGCTGGTCCAGAACACCGGCATCAGATACAGCGGCTTGTAACCGCGCAACTGGAACACACCCAGCTTGGAGTCCTTGGCCAACTCCCAACGGCTATCCAGCAGCGAGCCCTTGCCGGCATTGGCAATGGCTTCCTGCAGCATCGGGTCGTCGGTGCGGAACCATGCGCCCAGACGGCGGCGCGTGCGTTCGCCCAGGCCGGCATCGGCGGCCTCCGCGGCCTGCTTGCGCTCGACTTTGGCCTGTTCCTTCTGCTGTTCCAGGCTGGTCTTGGCTGCCACCGCCTGCGCATCGGCGCTGGTGGTGTCGCTGGCTTGCTGGCGGAACATCGTGTCGTAACAGGCCAGGCGCGCGCTGTCAGCCTCAATGGCGGCGCAGGCCTCCGGCGTAGCGGCGCGCGGTTGCGCTTCTTGGGCGTAGCTGGGCGAGATGGCGAGCGCCATCAGGATGGCGCCGGTCAGGGCAGAGGCGGAACGTCGAGTCATGGCAGCCAGGACGGGGGAGATAGGGCGATTGTGCATTACGCCGATAGCACGCATCACCCGCATCAGAAAAACCACGCCAGCACGAAGTAACCCAACATGGCAAAAGCCACGCCCAGCTTGAGCACCACGCCCAGAGCAATGCCCAGCCAAGTGCCCAGGCCGACCTTGGTGGCCTGGCCCACTTCACGGCTATGCCAGTACTCGCCCAGCAGGGCGCCCACAAATGGCCCAATAAACAGGCCCACGAAGCCGAAAAACATGCCGGCCACGGTGCCCACCGCCGCACCCAACAGGGCCTTGCCACTGGCGCCGACGCGCTTGGCGCCGACCACGGTGGCGAAGAAATCCACCGCCAGCGACAGCGCCGTCAGCAGGCCCAGTACGGTCAGAGAGATCCAGCCGATGCGCTCAAAGTCATCGGCCCAGGCCGCCACCAACATGCCCACAAAAACCAGCGGCAAACCGGGCAGGGCGGGGAGGATTACCCCGGCCAGGCCGACCAGGATCAGCACCAGCGCCAAAACGTAATACAGCCACTCCAAGTTCATCACTACAAATCCTTTTAGAATCAGTGGATTAGGGGATAGCAAGGCCGCCCGTCGGATGTTTGCATTTTCACAGATTGCGGGTTACTGTGCGGCCGCTGTGTTTGCCAAGGTCACCGTGAATCGTGGCCTAGATGCGGTAGATCCATCGATCCGCTACATCGTTTGTACCTCGCTTCCTCCTTGCAACCAGCCGCCGAGAGGCGTAACCACCACCCAGTTCCAAGGAGCAAGTAGATGGCTGACCGTGAAACCGGAACCGTTAAATGGTTCAACGATGCGAAAGGCTTCGGCTTTATCAGCCGTGAAAACGGTGAAGACGTGTTTGTGCATTTCCGCGCTATCCAGACTCAGGGCTTCAAGAGCCTGAAGGAAGGCCAGAAGGTGAGCTTTACTGTCGTGCAGGGCCAGAAGGGTCTGCAGGCGGACGCCGTCGAGCCGGTCTGAGTTTTTGCGCCATGCTCCCCGGTCCCTGACCGGAGACAAAGAAAAAGCCCGACTCGCGTCGGGCTTTTTTTTGCACGTGGATTGCGCCGATCAGCGCAACACCACCTTACCGTTCTGCACCCGCACATAGGTGTTCTCGCGGATACCGCCCAGGTCATGCTGGTTGATGGTCACGCGACGGCCGTCATCCAAGCGTACGGTGATGTTGTAGGTGTCACCGGTGGTGCGCTTCTGGATGGCGTTGCCCGCCACGGCGCCAGCAACGGCACCCGCTGCGGTCGAGACATTCTTGTTGCCCTCACTGCCACCCGTGCTGTTGGAAATTGCACGGCCGGCGACGGCGCCGACAATGCCGCCGAGTACCGCGCCGGTAGCCGAAGGTGCGGACTTGCCCGAACCCACCACGTCGATGCGTTCGACGATGCCGCAGTCCGCGCAGTAGGAAGAGGATGGCTGCGAATAACCGCCATTGTTGTAGCCGCCGCTGCTGTAGCCGGGCGATGAAGTCGCGCAGCCCGCCAAGGCAATGGCCGAAGCGGCACCGATAGCAAGCACACGAAGTTTCATGAGTCCTCCTGGTTCAAACATCCGATGGGCGACCGGCCTGTTTGCTCCGGTTCGACGTCATCGTCGCGGCAGCCGCGTGAACCCGGCGACAATTCAACGCGCGCCAGGACTCTGGCGCGCGTTTGCGTCAGCGGCAATTCAGCCGCGGAAATCCTGATGGCAGGCCTTGCAGCTTTCCTTTACCTGTTCGCCCAGTTGCTTGGCGGCAGCGCAGTCGGTGGGCGGCGCGGCCAAGGCGGCGTCGAGCTTGCCGCGGAATTTGCTGGCGTGCTGGACGAAACGCTGGTCGTCGCGATACTCCGGGAAGGCCAGCTCCAGATCATTGGCCATCGCACGCAAGGTGCGCACGTGCGGCACGGTGTCGGTGGCCGCGCAGCGATTCTGCGCCACGCTGTCACCCAGCTGGCCGGCATGCTTTTGCATTACATGCATCACGCTGTCGGGGAAGGGATCGTGCCGCGCCTGCAGCGCCCGCATTGCCATGACCGTGCAGATGGCACCCACGACCAGGCCCAGCAGGAACAGGAACAGATAGCGGGAGGCAGTGGACGATTTGGTCGACGGCTGGCTGGCCATGCGGCGGGCTCCGGGTTGGGTGTGGTGGCTATGGTAGACGTGGATCCCGGCTGGCACCAACGCCCGCTTACAATGGCCGCATGAAGAAAGTCCTCAAGGATCGCTTTGCCGGCATCGACCGGCTGTATGGCCAGGGTGCGGTGGAACGCTACGCGCAGTGCCGCGTGGCGGTGGTGGGCCTGGGCGGCGTGGGTTCGTGGGTGGTGGAAGCGCTGGCGCGATCCGGCGTGGGCCACCTGAGTCTGATCGATGCCGACGACATCTGCGTCTCCAATACCAACCGTCAGTTGCCCGCGCTGGAAGGCCAGTACGGTCGCAACAAGGCCGAGGCGATGGCGGACCGCTGCCGTGCCATCAACCCAGAGGTTGAGGTGGAGATCGTTCCCGCATTCCTGACCGGCAGCAACCTGCAGGAGCTGCTGGATCGCGGCTACGACCTGGTGCTGGATGCCTGCGACAGTTTTCGTACCAAGGTCGAGATGATCGCCTGGTGCCGGCGGCGCAAGCTACCGATCATCGTGTCCGGCTCGGCGGGCGGTCGCACCGATCCCACCCAGATTCGCCTGCGCGATCTCTCGCGCACCGAACACGACGCCTTGCTCGCCCTGGTCCGCAAGAAGCTGCGCTCAGAGTTCAACTTCCCCAAGAATCCGGATCGCTACTTCGGTGTGATCGCGGTGTACTCGCTGCAGAACGTGCGCTATCCGCAGGCGGATGGCAGCGTCTGCGGGCTGCGTCCGCAGCTGGGCGCGGATGCCGCGCTGAAGTTGGACTGCGGCGTGGGGTTGGGGGCAGCGACCCATATCACCGGTGCGTTTGCCTTCACCATGGCTGGCAAAGCTTTGGAACTGCTGCTCAAAGGGACGGCGCACGCCGCGCCTTAAGCCCCCTCACGATGCAGCGGCAAGCGTAGTCGTGTGCTGCTCGCCGTGGCGGCGGTGCATCAACGGACTCACCCCGAACCAGCGCTGGTGCGCGCGGCTGAAGGACGCCGCGCAGCGATAGCCCAGTTCGTGCGCCACCTGGGTGACGCTCAACGTCGAGTGCAGGAGCAACTGTTCGGCCAGACCGCGACGCATGCGGTCCAGCTCATCTTCAAAATCCATGCCGGCTTCTTTCAAGCGGCGTTGCAGCGTACGCACGCTCATGCCCAATGCCGATGCAACCTGCTCCAGGCTGCAGCGATGGCGTGGAAGCAGGGCGTGCATCTGCTGCAGCATCTGCATGCGCAGGGATCCTGGGGCGGCGCCGTCGGCGTGGTTGTCCAAGTAGTAGCGGATGATCGCATGCAAACCAGGGTCGGCCTGCACGCAAGGCCGCGCCAGATCGCCGGCGTCCAGTACGACAGCATTGTCGGCCTGGCCAAACAAGACCGGGCAACCGAAGTAACGGCGGTAGAGTGCGGGCTGCGACAGCGGCTCGTGACGCAATAGCACCGCCCTGGCCTGGCAGGCATCGTCGGTCATCTCGCGCAGCAACAGGCAGCCATGCAGCAGCGATTTCTCCACCAGCTGAGGCAAGGCCAATGCCGCTGCCAGATTGTTCTCGAATACCAGCTGGCTGCGCGCGCCGTCGGAAGACAGCGTCAGCGAGAAACGGATGGCCGGACTGTGCAGGTGCAGATAATCCAGCACCGCCGATACACCTTCGCCGACGGTGCCGGCCGTGTGCGCGAGATTGCGCAAGGGACCCATCAATCGCGATCCCTGCCGCGTCGCCAGTTCCATGCCCAAGTGCGGCATCTCGATGTCGTTGGCGGTGTCATGCAGCAGCTGGGCCAAGCGGCGATAACCAAGCCTCCGCTCGTAGTGACCCACCACCTCGGCGGGCACCTGACAATGCCGGAGATAGTCCTGCGCGCACACGCCTTGCTGTTGCAAGACGTCGCTGTAATCAAGCAGGGCGGTGCCACGTACGCTATCCATGTCGTTCTCCGTGCAGCGGTTGGCGGCATTATGGAACGCGCTTGTGCGATTGATCCGTGGTTCGTCTCATTTTGTTGGCAGGATGCGGCCGATTCCACGCCAATATGAGTTCATCGATGGCGTCAAATGCCAATCCGATGGCATGAAATGCCAAATTGCACGCGCGGTCAAACGGACAGACTTCCTTCTTGTCGCTGAAGGCCATGACCTGGTTCTCGGCAACCCCACGCACGTGTTCAAGAAGGATCGCTATGAAACGTCAACCCACCTGGATCGCCCGCCTTGGCATGGCGGCCGCGCTCGTCGCCGCTGGCCACGCGGCATGGGCCAGTAACAACCAACCCAAGCCCGCATCGGATGCCACCAAGGCGGCCAATGCTGCCGTGCAGAAGCAGCTTCCGTTCAACGACAAGAGCGATTTTGAGGACGCACAGCGCGGTCTGATCGCGCGCCCGGATACGCTCACGCTCAAAGACGCCGATGGCAAGGTGGTCTGGGATCTGGAGTCATACAAGCAGTACATCGGCCTGGACAAGCCGGCACCGGAGACGGTCAACCCCAGCCTGTGGCGCAACGCGCAATTGAACATGCAGTACGGCCTGTTCAAGGTCACCGACCGCGTGTATCAGGTGCGTGGTTTCGACCTTTCCAACATCACCTTCATCCAGGGCGATACCGGCTGGATCGTATTTGATCCGCTGATCTCGGCCGAAACCGCCAAGGCCGCCTATGAGCTGGTCAGCCAGAACCTGGGCAAGCGCCCGGTGCTGGCGGTGGTGTACAGCCATTCGCACGTGGACCATTACGGCGGTGTGCGCGGCATCATTGATGAAGCCGACGTCAAGTCGGGCAAGGTCAAGGTGGTGGCGTCAAAGGACTTCACCGAGCACGCGGTCAGCGAGAACGTGATTGCCGGCAATGCCATGGGCCGGCGTGCCATCTATATGTATGGCGCGATGCTGCCGCGCAATCCGCAGGGCGGCGTCAACGGCGGATTGGGGCAGACCACCTCGCTGGGCACGGCGACCTTGATCGAGCCGACCGTGATCGTCGATCACACCGGCCAGGAATTGACCATCGACGGCGTCAAGATGGTCTTCCAGTTCACTCCCGGCACTGAAGCGCCGACCGAAATGAACACCTACTTCCCGCAGTTCAAGGCGATGTGGATGGCCGAGAACAGCACCAGCACCATGCACAACATCCTGACCCTGCGCGGCGCGCAGGTGCGTGACTCGTTGAAGTGGGCCAACTTTCTGGACGAGACCATCCGCCTGTACGGCGCTGGCACCCAGGTCAAGTTCCAGAGCCACCATTGGCCGATGTGGGGCGAGCAGAAGATCATCGACTACTGGAAGAAGCAGCGTGACATGTACAAGTACATGCACGACCAGTCGGTGCGTCTGATGAACCAGGGCTACAACGGCGCTGAGATCGCCGAGATGATTAAACTGCCGCCCGAGCTGGACAACTTCTGGCCCAACCGCGGCTACTACGGCACGCTCAAGCACAACTCGCGCGCCATCTACCAGCGCTACATGGGCTGGTATGACGGCAACCCCTCGGACCTGGACGATCTGCCGCCGGAACCAGCCGCCAGGAAGTACGTGGAGTACATGGGCGGCGAGGACGCCATCCTCAAGCGCGCGCAGGCGGACTTCGACAAGGGCGAGTATCGCTGGGTGGCCGAAGCGCTCAAGCATGTCGTGTTTGCCAATCCCAACAGCGTGGCCGGCAAGCAACTGTTGGCCGATGCCTACGAGCAGATGGGCTACCAGGCCGAATCGGGTCCGTGGCGTTCGGTCTACCTGCAAGGCGCCTATGAACTGCGCAATGGCGTGCCCAGCTCGGGTGGCATCAAGACGGCCAGCCCGGACACCATCCGCGCGATGCCGCCGGAGATGTTGTTCGATTACCTGAGCGTGCGCTTGAATGGTCCGAAGGCTACTGGCAAGAAGATCCACTTGAATGTCGACTTCACCGACTTGGGCAAGCAATACGCGCTGACGGTGGAGAATGGTGTACTGAACTACGCTCCGCAGGCCGCCAAGCAGGCCGATGCCAGCCTGACGATGACCAAGGCAGCGCTGGATGACATTCAACTGGGCAAGGCCACGCTGGACCAGCAAATCAAAGCCGGCAACGTCAAGATCACCGGCAACCGCCAGGCCTTCACCGATTTCCTGGGGCTGCTCGACAACTACAACTTCTGGTTCAACATCGTCACCCCTTGAGCCTTGGGTTGCAGCAAGACACAAGCGCCGCATTCGTGCGGCGCTTTTTCTTTTGCAGGACGGGGGTCAGGCGGGCAGGGCGAACAAGCGTTGCGCATTGCGGCTGGTCACGGCCGCAAGTTCCACAGGGTCCATGTCACGCAGGGCGGCGATGGTCGCACTGATGCCTGCCAGCCGGGCAGGCTCATTGCGTTGACCGCGGATATCGGCGTCCGGCTGATCGGGAGCATCGGTTTCCAGCAGCAGATGCTCCAGTGGCATCTGCACCACCAAACGGCGCAGGCGTTGCGCACGCTCATAGGTGACGGGACCGCCCAGGCCAATCATGAAGTCCAGCTTCCACAGCTGCTGGGCTTGTTCTTCGCTGCCGGAGTAGCTGTGCACGACGCCGCGCAAACCACCCACGCGTCGGATCGACGCAATCACGGCGTCCACCGCGCGGCGCGCATGCACGATCACCGGCAGATTGAACTCCCTGGCCAGGATCAGTTGCTGATCGAAGTATTCCTGCTGAGTCGGATGATCCAGCCCCTCGACAAAATAATCCAATCCGCATTCACCGACCGCCACCGCATCGCCTTGCTGCAACCATTCGCGCAGTTCCTGCAGATGGGCGGGACGATGCTCGGAAAGAAACATGGGGTGCAGGCCATAGGCCGGGTAGAGCTGCTCATGCTCGCGGCAGATTGCACGCAGCTTGGTCCAGCCGGCGGCGTCGACCGCCGGAATCACCTGCGCGCTGACCCCGGCAGCGCGGGCGCGCGCTATGACTGCCTGGCGGTCCGGATCGAACTCCGGCGCATCCAGGTGGCAATGGCTGTCTATCAACATGGTCAGCGCGAACGCGTGCCCGATTCGATGACCGGTGGTTCCGGCTCTTTACGACGTTTCCAGTTGGCCAGGAGTATCGTGCCCAGACCGAACACCAGTTCGTCCAGGAAGGGGATCGGGTCCAGTCCGGGCGGTAGCAGTACGCTGAAGATAAACAGCGCTGCGGTGAGCTTGAACAAGGTGGGGTAGCGCAGCTTTCGCGCCCATTCCAACAACGGCAGCAGCAATGGGGTTGCCATGTTCGGGACTCCGGCAGGTGGCCTCAAAGCCGCACGCTAACACGGCCTGCGCGAATGCGGATCCGTTCACAATCGGGACGATTTGGTATGCATTTTACGGGGCTTGGTTCAGCTTCGTAGTGGTGCAATGATGCGCAATGTGACTCTTGGGCCAGGCCCAAATTGGAGGCTGCGATGAAGAACAACACCACCATGATTCTGGTCGCTGCCGGCGCGCTGCTTGTTGGCGGCGTGGCCACGGCCGCTTTCCTGAAAGGCGGCGACAAGGCGGCCACCACACCCGCCAGCGAATCGGCCTCGCTGACCGACCCGGCCCTGGCCGCCGAGGATGCGAAGGTCGAGGATTCGGCGATTGCCACCGACACCCTGCAATACGCCGACGTCCTCAACGTCAAGCCGGTGACCACCACCGAAAAGCTCTACGCCACCGTCATTGGCACCGAGCCGGTGCGCGAGACCACCACCACCACCACCCCGCACGAGGTCTGCCAGGACGTGCAGGTGCAGGAACGCCTGCCTGAGAAGGACGGCAACGTCGGCGGCACCGTCGCCGGTGCGGTGATTGGCGGCATCCTGGGTAACCAGGTTGGCGGCGGTCGCGGCAAGAAGGCGGCCACGGCAGCTGGCGCAGTCGCTGGCGGCGTGATTGGCAACCAGGTCGACAAGCGCCACGTCGGCGGTCAGGTCGTGACCCGTACCGAGCGCCAGTGCCACACCGAGAACGCCAGCTCCGAGTCCTCGCGCGTGACCGGCTACAACGTGACCTACCGCAATGCCGACGGCACCACCGGCACCATGCGCATGGGCAGCAAGCCAGGCAGCCGTATCGCCATGGGCAATACCGAGAAGGTGGTGGGCTATGACGTGACCTACCGCTATGACGGCCAGGAAGACACCGTGCGCCTGGACGACAAGCCGGAAAGCGATCGCCTGCCGGTGATCAACGGCAAGGTGGTCACCCAGACCGCATCGGCCGCTGGCAGCAAGCAAGGCTGACCCGTTTCCGGGTCCTTGCGGGGGCCCGCAGACAATTCCACGAAGTAACCCCAGAAAGGCCGGCGAAACGCCGGCCTTTCCTTTTCGCAACGCGGCTACCGGGGTTGGCCGGCCGACGAATACAATGCAAGGCTGTCCGCATCGGCGCGAATCCGCATGGCCCTGAACCCGTACGACCTGTTTGACGTCCGCTCCCTGCTCTCGGAAGAGGAGCGCGCAGTGCAGGACACCGTGGCCCGTTTCACCGACGAGCGCGTCCGTCCGATCATCGGTGACGCCTTCGATCAGGCCCGCTTCCCGCATGAGCTGCTGCCGGAAATCGCCGACCTGGGCCTGCTGGGTTCCTCGCTGCCGGAGAAGTACGGTTGCGCCGGCCTCAACGCGGTCAGCTACGGCCTGATCTGCCAGGAACTGGAACGCGGCGACAGCGGCATCCGCAGCTTTGTCAGCGTGCAGTCCTCGCTGTGCATGTACCCCATCTACGCCTATGGCAGCGAAGAGCAGCGCCAGCGCTGGTTGCCGGACATGGCCGCCGGCAAGGTGATTGGTTGCTTCGGCCTGACCGAAGCGCATGGCGGTTCGGACCCGGCCAACATGAAGACCCACGCCCGTCGCGATGGCGATGACTGGGTGATCAACGGTTCCAAGATGTGGATCACCAACGGCAACCTGGCCGACATCGCCATTGTCTGGGCGCAGACCGACGAAGGCATCCAGGGTTTTGTGCTCGAGAAGGGCATGGCCGGTTTCAGCGCCCAGGAAATCAAGCACAAGATGAGCCTGCGCGCCTCGGTCACCAGCGGCTTGTTCTTCGACAACGTGCGCGTGCCCGATGCCAACCGGCTGCCCAACGTCAAAGGCCTCAAGGGCCCGCTGGGCTGCCTGACCCAGGCCCGCTACGGCATCACCTGGGGTCCGATTGGCGCGGCCATTGCCTGTTTGGATGAAGCGCTGAACTATTCCAAGGAACGCATCCTGTTCGACCGCCCCGTGGCGGCCACCCAGAGCGCGCAGATCAAGCTGGCCGAAATGGCCCGCCGCATCACCATGGCGCAGCTGCTGTCGCTGCAGCTGGGTCGCTTGAAGGATGCCGGCACCATGGTGCCGCAGCAGGTCTCGCTGGCGAAGTGGAACAACTGTCGCATCGCCATCGACATCGCGCGCGAATGCCGCGACCTGCTCGGCGGCGCCGGCATCACCACCGAGCACGCGGCGATCCGCCATGCGCTCAACCTGGAATCGGTGATCACCTATGAAGGCACCGAGACCGTGCACCAGTTGGTCATCGGCCGCGAACTGACCGGCATCAACGCGTTCTGATCCCGGCAGGGCGTAGCGCAGTCGCTACGCCCTGTCCTCCCTCGTCGGGACGTTGCTCATGAGCCTGTTCGATCTGCAACTGGAAACCGAACGCCTGCTGCTGCGGCCACCGCGGCGTGAGGACTACGAACCGTGGGCGGCGTTCGTCGCCGACGAAGAATCGATGCGTCACCTGGGCGGCGTGCAAGCGCGTTCACCGGCCTGGCGCAGTCTGGCCACGATGGTGGGCAGTTGGCAGATGGAAGGCTTTGGCATGTTTTCGGTGATCGAGAAGGCCAGCGGCCAGTGGGTGGGCCGGGTCGGGCCGTGGAATCCGGTCGACTGGCCGGGTACCGAAGTGGGTTGGAGCATTGTGCGTGCGGCCTGGGGCAGGGGTTATGCGCCCGAAGCCGCCATTGCCAGCACCGACTGGGCGTTCGAGCATCTGGGCTGGGACGAGGTGATCCACACCATCGATCCGGCCAATGCCGGATCGCAGGCGGTGGCGCGCAAACTCGGCTCGCGCCTGCTGCGCATCGGCGAACTGCCGCCGCCGCACGCCGGCAAGCCGATTGAAATCTGGGGCCAGTCACGCGCGCAGTGGCTGGCGCGTCCGCGTTCGCAACCTGCTGCGTCCTGAGCCACGAGAC
>Ga0160448_100118_pt1 | contig 38249 bp, 38 predicted proteins | sample HID1973M_E1MG_FD_108269 | JGI IMG/M metagenome (GOLD analysis project Ga0160448, IMG submission 108269) | Enriched mosquito-associated microbial communities from UW Madison campus, WI, USA - HID1973M_E1 MG | ecosystem: Host-associated > Arthropoda: Insects > Digestive system > Unclassified ...
ATCTACGAAGGCGACTACTTGCCGGTGCAGGGCGCGGATCAGAACCCGCAGGGTTTTGGCCTGACCTTTATCGATCACCTGACCCACAACCTGTACTTCGGCAACATGTACAAGTGGTCGGATTACTACGAGCGCTTGTTCAACTTCCGCGAGATTCGCTACTTCGACATCAAGGGCGCCAAGACCGGCCTGCTCTCCAAGGCGATGACCGCGCCGGATGGCATCGTGCGTATCCCGCTCAACGAATCCTCCGATCCCAAGTCGCAGATCAACGAATACCTGGACGCCTACCAGGGCGAAGGCATCCAGCACATCGCCTGCTTCACCGATGACATCTACAGCACCGTCGAAGCCATGCGCGCGCAGGGCGTGGACTTCCTGGATACGCCGGATACCTACTTCGACGTGATCGACCAGCGTGTGCCCAACCACAACGAAGACGTGGCACGCCTGGCCCGCAACAAGATCCTGATCGACGCCGATCCGGAAACCCACCAGCGCAAGCTGCTGCAGATTTTCACCCAGAACGCGATTGGCCCGATCTTCTTCGAGATCATCCAGCGCAAGGGCAACGAAGGCTTCGGCGAGGGCAACTTCCAAGCCCTGTTCGAGAGCATCGAACGCGACCAGATGCGCCGCGGCGTGCTGTAATCGCGCAGCCGGCGGATGCCGACACGGAGTGGGACGAGCGCAATGACCAACACGCTGCAAGGCAATGGCTATCAGCCGGGCTTCGGCAACCACTTCGCCAGCGAAGCGGTGGCGGGCAGCCTGCCCGAGGGCCGCAACTCGCCGCAGCGGGTGGCGCATGGTCTGTACGCCGAGCAGTTGTCGGGCACCGCGTTCACCGCGCCGCGCAGCGAGAATCGCCGCAGCTGGCTGTATCGGATCCGCCCGGCGGCGATGCATGGCAGCTTTGCGCCGTTCGCGCAGCCGCGCTTCCATAACGACTTCCAGGCCGGGCCGGTGTCGCCGGATCAGCTGCGCTGGAATCCGTTGCCGCTGCCGACCACGCCGACCGATTTCATCGACGGCCTGTACACCATGGCCGGCAATGGCTCGGCCGAGGCTCAGCACGGCGTCGGCATCCACCTGTATGCGGCCAACCGTTCTATGGATGGGCGTTACTTCTACGATGCCGACGGCGAGCTGTTGATCGTGCCGCAGCTGGGCCGGCTGTCGATTGCCAGCGAGTTCGGCGTGATTGAAATCGAGCCGCAGCAGATCGCGGTGATTCCGCGCGGTGTGCGTTTCTGCGTGACGCTGCTCGATGGCGAGGCGCGCGGCTACGTCTGCGAGAACTTCGGCGCGGCGCTCAAGCTGCCCGACCTGGGACCGATCGGCTCCAACGGCCTGGCCAATCCGCGCGATTTCGAAACGCCCAACGCCGCCTATGAAGATCGCGAAGGCCAGTTTGAACTGATCGCCAAGTTCCAAGGCCATCTGTGGCGCGCGGACATCGCGCATTCGCCGCTGGACGTGGTGGCCTGGCATGGCAACTACGCGCCGTACCGCTACGACCTGCGCCGCTTCAACACTATCGGCTCGATCAGCTACGACCATCCGGATCCGTCGATCTTCCTGGTCCTGCATTCGCCCAGCGACACGCCCGGCACCAGCAACATGGATTTCGTGATCTTCCCGCCGCGCTGGCTGGTGGCGCAGGACACCTTCCGGCCGCCGTGGTTCCACCGCAACATCGCCAGCGAGTTCATGGGGCTGATCAGCGGCGTCTACGATGCCAAGGCCGAAGGCTTCGCGCCGGGCGGCGCGTCGCTGCACAACTCCATGACCGGACATGGGCCGGACGCGGCCACGTTCGAGAAAGCCAGCGCCGCCGATCTGTCCAAGCCGGACGTGATCCGCGACACCATGGCTTTCATGTTCGAGACCCGCGCGGTAATCCGCCCGAGTGCGCAAGCCTTCGATGCCGCGCATCGCCAGCGCGATTACCAGGCCTGCTGGGCCGGCCTGCAAAAGCACTTCCGCACGCCCGCATAAGCGCGTGGCGAGCACGGCGCGTTAACGCGCGCCGGTTAGGCTGGCGGGACTTTTCCCGTGGAGCCTGCCTGATGAAGTCGACCTTGCCGCTCAGTCTTGCCGTGACGCTGGCGCTCTGCGCCTGCAAGCCCGCCGAGCCGCCTGCGGCCGCCGCACCCGCCGCCACGCCGGCGCAGGACAGCGCCACCGTCGACACTGCCGCCAGCGTCACCACGCCCAGCGAGCCCACTGCCAGCCCGGCCTTGCCGGCAACCACCGCGCCGGCCAGCGCCAATGATCCTTCGCAGCAGGCCAGCCTGAGCGGCTATGGCGACATGAAACTGGGCAGCAGCAGCAGCGAAGCCAAGCAGGCCTGGGGCGGCGAGTTGAAAGCGCTGGGCGCGGAGAGCGAACCCTGCCACTACCTGGTACCCAAGTGGGCCAAGGACGGCAAGGCGCTGGCTTTCATGATCGAGCAGGACAAGTTTGTCCGCTACGAAACTTCGCTCGACAAGGAAGCCGCGCCGGGTGGCGGCAAGGTCGGCATGGACGAGGCGCAGCTCAAGCAGCTCTATCCGAACCTGCAATCCACGCCGCACAAGTACGACCCCAACGGGCGTTATCTGTCGAGCACCACCGACGGCGCGTCGCCGACCAAGCTGATATTCGAGGTCGACGGCAAGGGCAAGGTCACCGAGTGGCGCGTGGGTCTGCTGCCGCAGGCCGATTACGTGGAAGGCTGCTCCTGAGCCGACGTCGCCCGCGCGCGCCAGCCACAGCGCTGGCGCAGCCGCGGGCGGCCATGAAATGATGCGCCATCGCGTACGCGGGAGGGCTGGGGATGCAAGCTTGGGGCCTGTTCGTACTGGGCCTGGTGCTGCTGGCACTGGGTGGTGATTCCATCGTCAAGGGCGCGTCGGGGCTGGCGCAGCGTATCGGCGCATCGCCGTTCGTGGCCGGCCTGCTGCTGATCGCCTTCGGCACCTCGCTGCCGGAACTGGCAGTCAACGCCCGCGCGTTCTGGGTCGGTTCGCAGGAACTGGCGCTGGGCAACGCGGTCGGCAGCAACATCGTCAATCTGGGGCTGACCCTTGGCCTGGCTGCCATCGCCGCGCCGCTGGTCATCCGCATGCGCCTGTTGTCGCCGCTGCTGGTGGTGCTGGGCCTGGCCAGTCTGCTGCTGATGCTGTTTGGTTTGGATGGCGTGATTGGCCGCGTCGAAGGCCTGCTGCTGTTGGCCGGCTTTGTGGTGATGCTGGTGCTGTTGCTGGCGCGTGCGCGCGCTGAAAGTGCCGAGGTGCGGGTGGGCGTGGAGACCTTCGCCGACACGCGCGGCGCCTTGTGGATGAACCTGCTGCGCTTTGTGGTGGCGGCCGCCTTGTTGTACTTCGGTGCGCGCTATGTGGTGGCATCGGCCACGACCATTGGAGCTTCGCTGCATCTGTCACCGCTGCTGACTGGCCTGCTGCCGGTGGCCATCGGCACCGCCTTGCCGGAAGTGGCCGCTGCGATTGCCGCGGCGCGGCGTGGTCAGGGCGACATGGTGGCCGGGCACGTGATTGGCTCCAGCGTGTTCAATCTGCTGGTGATCGTCGGCGGCATGGCGGCGCTGCGGCCGCTGCCGCTGCCGGAATCCTTCGTGCGCCTGGAACTGCCGGCGGCCATCGCCTTCGTGGTGGTGCTGTATCCGATGCTGCGTGGCGACCTGCGCATCAGTCGCGGCGAAGGCGCGATCCTGAGCCTGGCGTTCGTCGCGTGGGTGGTGCTGGAAATCGCGCTGCTGCGCTGATCAGGACGGGCTGGGCGGATCGGCTTGATCGTCGAGGGGCAGATCCGCCACCTCGCTGGCACCCGGCAATGGCGGACGCTCGGCCATCTTCAACGACAGCGCCGCCTTGGCCATCAAGTGCGCGCTGATCGGCGCGGTGATGAACAAGAACGCGGTCACCAGCAGCTCGCGCGGCTGCGGATCCTGGCCCAGGAAGAAGTGATAGCCCACCGACGCCAACAAAATGCAGCCCACGCCCAGCGTGGTGGCCTTGGTCGGGCCATGCAGGCGCTTGAAGAAATCCTTCAGCTTGGCCAGGCCGTAAGAGCCAAGCAGGATGAAGAAGCTGCCCACCGCCAGCAACGTGACCAGCACGATGGCAATGAACCAGCTCATTCGACGATATCCCGGCGCAGGATGTACTTGCTCAGCACCACCGTGCCGACAAAGCCCAGCATGGCGATGATCAAGGCTGCCTCGAAATAAATCGGCGTGTCGCGATGCATGCCGAACAGCATCACCTCGGCAATGGTGGCGACGAACAGCGTGTCCAGGGCGAGGATGCGATCCGGCACAGTCGGTCCGCGCAACAGGCGGTACAACGCCAGCAACATCGCCAGCCCCACCACATGCATCGACACCACGATGGCCAGCGCGACCAATGAGTTCGGGGTCATGGAAAGATCTCCATCAACGGCGCTTCGTAACGACGCTTGATCTGGTCTATCACTTCCTGCGCGTCTTTGAGGTTGAACACGTGCACCAGCAGGTAGCGGCGATCATCGGACAGCACCGCCGACAAGGTGCCCGGGGTCAGGGTGATGATGCTGGTCAGCGCGGCGATGCCGTGGATGTTGCCGATGTCCAGCGGCACCCAGATAAAGCCTGGCGTGATCGCCCGCTCCGGGCCGAGTACGCGACGCGCGACCTCGATATTCGACAACAGGATGTCCCAGCCCAGGATCCACAGCATCCGCGGAATCTTGCGCAGCCGGCCGATGCGGGCGAACTCGCGATCCAGACGTGCGGCGAACAGCGGAATCACCACCGCCAGCACCACCGCCATCAGCGTATGGCCCCAGCTGATCTCCGAATTGAGCAGCAGCCAGAAGCAGAACACCGTCAGGCTGAGCGGCAAGGAGGGCAGCAGACGTTTGCGCAGGCCGCTCATCAGGGCGTCCTCAGGGTCGGTGTCTGTGCGCGCACATGATCCAGATACTGCGCCGGTGCGGCCAATTGCGCAGCCGCCGCCTGGGTATAGGCCAACAGCGGCGCTGCGGCGATGGCAATCGCCAGGCCATAGCCCAGCAACAGCACGGTGGCGGCCACTTCCAGTCGCCGCCCTGGCACCTCGGATTGCCGGCGTGCGACTTCGCTGGCACTGGGCGCCTGTTTCCAGAACACCCGCGTGCCGGCACGCGCCAGGCCGAGCAGGATGATGAAGCTGCTGAGCAACAGCGCCAGCCAGATCTCCGGATGCTCGCGCGTCGCATCCAGCAGCGCCAGCTTGCCGAGGAAGCCGGACAGCGGCGGCAAGCCGGCCAGCGACACGGCAGCGACCAGGAACATCAGCCCGGCCACGATCCAGCCGCGCGCCGACAGGCCGGCCACGGTGGTATCGCCATGACGATGGCGACGTACGTGGTGGGCGATCAGGAACAAGGCTGCACCGGCAAAGGTGCTGTGCACCAGGTAATACAAGCCGGCGCTGGTGGCGGCCGGCCGCCCCAGCGCAAAGGCGATGAACAAGGTCGCCGCCGACGCCAGCACCAGATAACTGGCCAGCACCCGCATGCGTGTTGCGGCAATGACGCCGAGTGAAGCCAGCGCCAGCGTGGCCACGCCGGCCACCAGCAACACCGGCCCGGCAAAGCCGGCCAGGGCGCCAGCCGCAGATCCAAACAACAGGCTGAGGATGCGCAGCATCGCGTACAGCCCGACCTTGGTCATCACCGCGAACAAGGCGGCTACCGAACCGGGTGCATGCGCGTAGGTTTCCGGCAACCACAGCGACAGCGGCAACAACGCCGCCTTGGTGCAGAACACCAGCAGCAACAGGCTGGCCGCCGCCTGGATCAAGGCGCGGTCCTGCGCCGGCGCTACCGCAATACGCGCGGCCATCTCGGCCATGTTCAAGCTGCCCAGCAAGCCATAGAGCAAACCCAGCGCCATCAGGAACAGGGTGGAGGCGGCAATGTTGACGCTGACGAAGTGGAAGCCGGCGCGCATGCGCCCAGCGCGACCGCCGCTGAGCAGCAGGCCGTAGGAGGCGATCAGCAGCACTTCGAAGAACACGAACAGGTTGAACAGATCGCCGGTCAGGAAGGCGCCGTTCAAGCCCATCAACTGGATCTGGAAGAACGCCTGGAAATGCGGCGCGCGCCGATCCCATCCGGCGCAGGCATGGACCCAGCAGGCAATGGCCAGCAACAGCGACACCAGCACCATCAGCGCGGCCAGCCGATCCACCAGCAGGCTGATGCCCAAGCGCGCCGGCCAGTCGCCGAGCAGATAGACCAGGATGTCGCCGCCGCTGACGCTGCGCACCAGCATCACCGCCACCACCAGCTGCGCCAGCAGCGACAACGCGGCAATCGCGCGCTGCGGCGCCATGCCAAAGCGGCGATGCTCGACCAGCAGCGCCAGGCCCGCGGCAAACAGTGGGATCAGGATCGGCAGCAGCGGCAGGTGCGCCATCATGCGCGCTGCCTGCGCTTGCGCCGCTGCTGGCGCGCCTGGTTGCGCGCTTCCTGCAGGCGCTCGCCGTCGCTGCCGTCGACATGGTCGCTGCCGTTGTCGGCGCGGCTGCGGATCGCCAGCACGATGCTGACCGCGGTCATCGCAAAGGCGATCACGATGGCGGTGAGCACCAGCGCCTGCGGCAAGGGATCGGTGTAGTGCTCCAAGGTCGGCGGCGCGAATGCGCGCAGCACCGGCGGCTTGCCATCCACCACCCGGCCGCAGGCGAAGATCAGCAGGTTGGTGGCGTAGGACAACAGGGTCATGCCCAGGATCACGTCGAAGCTGCGCGCGCGCAGCAACAGGTACACGCCGGCGGCGGTGAGCAATCCAATGGCGGAAGCCAGGGCCAGTTCCATCAGCGTTCCACCTCGCCGGTACGCAGGGAGCGCCGATCCGGATCGATGACGCCTTCGCGCGCGACCTGGGTCAGCGAAGGTTTGATCGTGCCCAGCATCGACAGAATCAGCATGGCGCCGCCAAACACCACCAGGTACACGCCGGTGTCAAAGCCCATGGCGCTGGCCAGTTCCAGTTCGCCGACTATCGGCAACTCCAGCACCAGATGGCCGCTGGTGAGGAAGGGCACGCCAAACCACCACGAGGCCACGCCGCTGGTGCCGGCGACCAACAGGCCAATGCCAATGCAGCGCACGTAGTCAAAGCCAAAGCGCGACTCCACCGAAGTGGCGCCCTGAATGACGTACTGAATCAGCAAGGGCACCGCCAGCACCAGCCCGGCGATAAAGCCGCCGCCGGGCGCATTGTGGCCGCGCAGGAACAGGAAGAACGAGACCGTCAGTGTCAGCGGGAACATGATCTGCGCCAGATCCGCCGGCACCGGCAGCGCCACCGGCGGGCCGGGCATGATCTTCTCCGGCGCCATCCGCGCGTGCCGCAGCAGCGCGTGCACCAACAACGCGGCCATGCCGAACACAGTGATCTCGCCGAACGTATCGAAGCCGCGGAAGTCCACCAGGATCACATTGACCACGTTGCGGCCAAAAGCTTCGGGCAGCGAGCGCGCCAGCATTTCCTCGCCGATGCCGCCGGCCGGGCGAGTCATCACCGCGTAAGCCAGCACGGCAATGCCCAGGCCTGCCGACAAGGCGATGACAACATCGCGCCAGCGCCGCACGTTGTTGCGCTCCGGTGGCGAACGGAAAGGCAGGTAGTGCATGCCCAGCAACAGCAGCGGCAGGCTGACCATTTCCACCAGCAACTGGGTCAGGGCCAGGTCCGGCGCCGACAGGAACACAAAGTTCAGGCTCACCACCAAGCCCACGCCGCCGAGCAGCACCAGCGCGATCAGGCGGCGGCGATACCAGCGCAGCGCCGCCAGCGTGCAAGCCACCAACATCGCCCACAGCACCCAGCCCAATAGCGGCATCGCCTGCGGTGTGCGCCACACCAGCGAGGCCTCACCGCTGACGAAGGGCGCCACGCCCACTGCGACCGCGCAGATCGCCAGCCACGCCAGGCTGCGTTGCAGGCTGCCATTGACAATCTTCTGGCTGGCGTCAGCCGCCAATGCCGCGCCAGCGCGGCCCAGGGCAAGGAAGATGCGACGGCCCAGCGATTGTTTTTCGATCGCATGCAGATCCAGGCGACGGCGCAGGAACAGGTACAACAGCACGCCACCGACCGTGCTGATCATGCTCATCAGCAAGGGCAGGTTGAAGCCATGCCAGATCGCCAGGCTGTATTCCGGCGCGGCCGCGCCGAGCGTGCCGCGCACTGCCGCAGCCAAGATGGGTGCGATCGTCCAGGCCGGCAACATGCCCACCAACAGGCAGATCACCACCAGGATCTCGACCGGAATCTTCATCCAGCGCACCGGCTCGTGCGGCACTTTATCCAGATCGCGCGGGCCCTTGCCAAAGAAGGTATCGACCACGAAGCGCAGGCTGTAGGCCACGCCGAAGATGCCGGCCATCACCGCCACGATGCTCAGCACCGTGCGCATGCTGGCATGCGCATCGGCCAGATCCAGGGTCTGGGCGAAGAACATTTCCTTGGACAGGAAGCCATTGAGCAGCGGCACACCGGCCATCGCCAGACTGGCGGTGATCGCCAGCGCGCTGGTGAACGGCAACAGATGACGCAGGCCGCCAAGCCGGCGCATGTCGCGGGTGCCGGTCTCGTGATCGATGATGCCGGCGGCCATGAACAACGAGGCCTTGAACACCGCATGGTTGAGGATGTGGAACAGGCCGGCCACCACCGCCATCGGCGTGGACAGGCCAAACAGCAAGGTGATCAGGCCCAGGTGCGAAATGGTGGAGTAGGCCAGCAGGCCTTTGATGTCCTGCTGGAAGATCGCCTGCCAGGCGCCAATCAGCAGGGTGATCGCACCGACCGTGCTGACCAGGTAGAAGAACAGATCGCTGCCGGCCAGTGCCGGATGCAGGCGCGCCAGCAGGAACACGCCGGCTTTGACCATGGTGGCCGAATGCAGGTAGGCCGACACCGGTGTCGGCGCGGCCATCGCCTGCGGCAGCCAGAAGTGGAACGGAAACTGCGCACTCTTGCTGAAGATGCCGATCAGGATCAGCACCAGCATCCATGGATAGGAGGGTGCCGCGCGGATGGCCTCGCCTGCGGCCAGCACGCTGTCCAGCTCATAGCTGCCGGCGGCTTGCCCCAACAACAACAAACCGGCCATCAAGGCCAAGCCACCACCGCCGGTGATCGCCAATGCCATGCGCGCACCTTCGCGCGCATCGCTGCGGTGCTGCCAGTAACCAATCAGCAGGAACGAACTGATGCTGGTCAATTCCCAGAACACCAGCAGCAAGATCAGATTGCCGGCCAGCACGATGCCCAGCATCGAACCCATGAACAGCAACAGATAGGCGTACAAACGGGGGGCGGAGTCGCGCGCGCTCAGGTAATAGCGGGCATACATCACCACCAGCACGCCTATGGCCAGCACCAGCCCGGCAAAGGTCCAGGCCAGGCCATCCAGTCGCAACGTGATCGACAAGCCCAGCGAGGGCGCCCATTCCATCTGGCTGCGGATGATCTCGCCGCGCAGGATGGCCGGCGTCATCGCCGCCAGCACTCCCAATCCCAGCAACGGCGCCGCCGCAGCCAGCCATGCCGCCAGACGACGCGCGTCGTGATTGACGAACGCTACGCACACGGCGAGTGCGAACGGCAGCAGAAGCAGTGGGATCAACAGGTCGGACACTCGTCGATGGCATCTATGGCGGGTGTGCCCCGAGTTTAACAGCAGGTGCGAGTCGGACCAGCCCTCGCTATCCTGACGCATTCATACGAATCCGGACTCCCACTTCCGCATGTCCACGCGACAGCCCCGCAGCGCCTTGATCTTCGGCGGCACCGGTGCGATTGGAGCGCCCTTGCTCGCGCGCCTGCTGGTTCAGGACTGGAGCGTGCTGGCGATCTCGCGGCATCCGCCGGGCGCGCAATCTGCGGCAGCTGGTCTGCAATGGAAGCAGGGTGAGTTCGCGCAGTTGCCCGAGCTACCGGCGCAGGTGGATGCAGTCTTCAGCACTGGACCGCTGGATCAGTTTGCGCGCTGGTATGCCGGTGCAGCGATCACTTGCGCGCGGGTGGTGGCATTTGGTTCCACCAGCGTGCTGGTCAAACAGGACTCCGGTGATCCGGATGAACGCGATCTGGCTGCGCGCCTTCGTCAGGCCGAGCAGATCCTGTTCGAGTGCGCGCGCGAGCGTGGCGTGGCGGCGACTGTGTTGCGGCCGACCCTGGTGTATGGCGACGGCCAGGATCGCAATCTCAGCCGCATTGCCGGCCTGGCGCGACGCAGTGGTTTCTTCCTGTTGCCCGGCGATGCGCGTGGACTGCGCCAGCCGGTGCATGCCCAGGATTTGGCGGACGCGGCGTACGCGGTGATCGATGTGCCGGCCAGCGCGGGTCAGGCGTATGCGCTGCCCGGCGGCGAGACGTTGCGCTATGACCAGATGGTGCAGCGCCTGTTGCAGGCCATGCAGCCGGCGCCGCGTTTGATCCGCTTGCCCACGCCGTTGTTTCGCGGCGCGGTGGCCGTCGCACGTCGGCTGCGGAAAGTCGATGGATTAAGCGATACGGTGCTGGCGCGGCTGCGTCAGGATCTGGTGTTTGATGCGGAAGCGGCGCGTCGCGATTTCACCTACGCGCCGCGCACCTTCATGCCGCAGAGTATGCCGTTGCCTTGAAGCCAGCCACTGGCGTGAGGCTGACGGCTGCCCGCAGGCAGGCGCTCAGTAGCGCCAGCCCATGACCCGGTAGAACTTGGCCAGCACCCAGGCCGGGCCAATCAGCAGATAAGTCAGATCGGTCAGGAAGCTCGGCTTGCGGCCTTCGATCTTGTGGCCGACAAACTGCGCGATCCACGCCACCACAAACACACCAAGCGCCAGGTAGAACAGATTCATCACCCCCAGCCAGGATTCCAGCCAGCGGGTCAGCCAGGCCATGGAGATGAAGATGGCCAGCATGCCCAGCCCCAGCGAACGCGACATGCGGTTGTAGAACATCCACGCCACGAACATCGCCAGCACCGACCAGATGCCGGTCTTCATGACGGTGCCAAAGGTGGGGATGCACCACAGCAAGGCCACCACGGTCCACAGAATGGCGGGCACGGCGAAGATGTGGATTTTCTGGTTGGTGCGGTTCTGGTGATCGCCGGAGTAACTGGCAAACCAGCGGTCCACCGGACGCTGTGCGGTTGCGTTCATGACATCCCTCCCAAGGATGGCAATGCGGTCAGGTATGGAGCATAGCGCAGCCGGGTCCGGCTTGCGCCGCCTGGCTTGCGGGGGCGGCCACCCATGGCATGATGCCCCTGCGCCCCCAGGCAAGTGCGCGGGCGCCACCACCATTGGCAGGAGACGTGCATGCCACACGCATGGCGCAGGCGGGTAGGGCTGTGGTTGGGATTGGCGTTGGCTGGCTGCGGCGCGGTTGCGGCGCAGGAGCCGGCGTCCGTCGCCGGAGCGCAGGCGGCGCCCGACAGCGGACCGGCGATTGTCAAAATCGTCAAGCAGGGGCCGGCTTACCGCTTACTGGTGGATGGGCAGCCGTTCTACATCAAGGGCGGCGGACTGGGCGAAGTCGATCAGGAAACCCTGGTGGCGCGTGGCGGCAATTCCTTCCGCACCTGGAGCACCGGTGATGACACCGCCAAGGTGCGAGCCATGCTGGATCGCGCGCAACGCAATGGCCTGAAGGTGGCGATGGGCCTGGACGTGGCGCGCGAGCGACACGGTTTTGACTACAACGACGCCCAGGCAGTGGCCGCGCAGCAGAAGCGTATCGAAGCCGAAGTGGCCTTGTACAAGGATCATCCCGCCGTGCTGATGTGGTTGGTCGGCAATGAGCTCAACCTGGAGCACCGCAATCCCAAGGTCTGGAATGCGGTCAACGACATCACCCTGGCCATCCACCGAATCGATCCCAACCACCCGGTGATGACGCCGCTGGCCGGCTTCACCCCGGCCTTGATCGCCGAGATCAAGACGCGCGCACCCGCGCTGGATCTGATCGGCGTGCAGCTTTACGGCGATATCAACGAACTGCCGGCCAAATTGCGCGAGAGCAAGTGGACCGGTCCCTATGTGGTGACCGAATGGGGGCCGACCGGTCATTGGGAAAGCCCGCTGACCACGTGGGGTGCGGCGATTGAAGACGATGCCTCGCGCAAGGCGGCGCGTTTGATCGAGCGCTACCAGGCTTACATCGCCTCGGACAAACGCCAGGGCCTGGGTTCCTACGTGTTCCTGTGGGGACAGAAGCAGGAGCGCACGCCGACCTGGTACGGCTTGTTCCTGAAAAGCGGCGAATCCACGCCCAGCGTGGACGCCATGCAATTCCTGTGGACCGGGCAGTGGCCGGACAACCGCGCGCCTGCCGTCCAGCCGATCCTGATCGACGGCCTGGCCGCCGACAAAAGCGTGAGCCTGATCGCCGGCAGTGAACATGAGGCACGCCTGCAAGCCGAAGACCCCGAGCAGGATCCGCTGCGCTTCCAGTGGTATGTGCTGCGCGAAACCACCGCCACCAGCACCGGCGGCGATCACGAGGACGTGCCGGCCTCGGTGCGCGTGCGCATGACCTTCCAGGGCCAGGGCGGTTTGAAGTTCCAGGCGCCTGCGCAGCCGGGCGCCTATCGCTTGTTCGTGGAAGTGCGTGATGGCAAAGGCCATGCGGCGTACGCCAACTTTCCTTTCCAGGTGACTGCCGCTCCTTGATCTGATTCGTGGAGGTCCACATGCAAGGCACGCGTTCTTGGCGAGTATGGGTGGGGATCGCATTGAGTTTGGCCTGCGCCTGGGCGCAGGCCAGCACGACAGTCGAAGCCGAGATCGCCGCCCGCAACGCGGCCTGGGCGAAAGCGGCCGCCGCCGCCGACATCGAGGCATTGGCACAGCGCTACAGCGACGATGCCACGCTGATGCCCGAGCATGCCCGCGTGCGTCGCGGTCGCGATCACATCCAGCAGTTTCTGGACCAGTGGCGCACGCAGGCAGGCCTCACGCATTGGGAACGGAGCACCGAATCGCTCGATGACGCTGGCGAACATGTGATCGAGATTGGCCGCTATACGCAGCGGCTGCAACGCGAAGGACATGCACCCTACGACTACGTGGGCAAGTATCTGGCCGTATGGCGCATCTCGCCGCAGGGCCCGCGCGTGGTGGCCGAAATCTGGGGCGCCAATGCGCCCTTCGCGCGCTCGGCCTTGCCGGAGCTCGACTCGGCGGCTGGCGCGCCGTCAGGGAGCACGCCGCCCGCGCCTGCCGCAGTCGAAACCTCCAGCGCGCAGGTCAAACAGGCGCTGGCGGAGCGCAATGCGCTGATCACCACCTTGGTGCGCGAACGACGCGGTGCCGAGCATGCCGAACTGTTCGCCAACGATGCGGCTTACCTGACCTACTACACGCCCGCGCTACGCGGAATGGACGCCATCCGCGCTTACTTCATCGAGCACGAGCGGCCGGGACCGGTGAGCATCGACTCCATCGAGATACTCAGCGACGGCGTGCGTCCGCTCGACGGCGATGCCCTGCAACTGGAGGAAGGCCGCTACCGCGTCGGCTGGCGCGCGGGCGGCGACAGCGGGGTGGTGGAAGGCAAGAGCCTGAACATCTGGAAGCGCAACGCCGACGGCCAGTGGCTGCTGTTCCGGCAGGCGGTCAATCACGACTGAAGCTGCGGCGACCGCGCAGCAAGCTCAGTCGGGACGCTGCTGCTGCGCGCGCACGTAGCGCATCAGGTTGACGAAGGTATCGGTCCAGTAGATATCGCGATGCGCGGCCAGGTACTCGAGCAGCTGTTCGTGCGCCTCATTGGAAACGGTGAGGTAATCGCCACCAATGCCATGGAAGGTGAAGTTGATCATGGTGCCGCGCTTGGCTGCTTCTTCCACGCGCGCAATCAACTGCGCGCCGGTCACGCCGACCGGCACATCCACCGGCACCGCCGCCGGATCCAGCGTCGCCATGTCGGCAATCACACCGCCGCTGCCCCACTTGATCGCCACGAAGGCCGGCGCAACGCGCAGGCGATAGTCACCATCCTGCGCGCGGGTGTCGCCGCAGGGAATGGTCAGCGTGCGCTCGTCGCGGCCATCCAGCGCCTTGAGCATGACGTTGGCCAGCAGGATTTGATCCTGCATCTGCGCGGCGGTGGTGGTGTCCAGGTTGCGCTGCGGTTCGACCCAGGCGCGATCCGGCAGCGAGCCGGAGCATTGGTGGAACAGCGTGTGGTTGCCCAGCTCGTGACCGTTGCGCGCGGCCTTGCGCCAGTCCTCCATCCGCAGCCGCACCGGATCGCGTGACAGCTGCAGGTAGAAGGTGGCTTTCAGGCCGTGCCGATCCAGCGCGGGCAGGGCGTGGTCCAGCTGCGAGTCCAGCGCATCGTCATACGACAGACTGACCGCCGCCTTGTGTCCGTCGGGCCAGGCGAAGGAGCCCGGCCCGGCGGCCTGCGCCGGCAGCGCGGCCGAGGCCGCGAGCAGCAGAGCGGCGATCAGTCCAGCGCGTTTCATTGCACCAGCGTCTGGATGGCGTGCGCCGGGATGGTGACCTGCGCCGAGTCGGTGTCCACGTAGTAGTTGTAGACCAGCTCCTTGTCGGTCGGGTTCATCACCACCGTGGCCAGGCTGCCGTCGGCATTGCGGAACGAGGTGGCGATCAGCACGCTGCGGCTGGTGGCCGTACCCACCCGGCGCGCATCCGGACGGATGAACTTGGAGAAGTGGCCGATGTAGTAGTAGCTGGGCGTGTAGATCAGCTCACCGGTGCGGGTGTCCACATGCAGCGGCGCGAAGCAGTAGTTGCCCACGTGGTTGGGGCCGCCCTTTTCATCCAGCAGGATATTCCAGTCGGTCCAGCCCACCGCGCCGTTGTTGAGGTCGTTGATCATGTTGGTGCCATAGCGTTCGGCATTGCCCCAGAACTGCAGCTTGGCAAAGTCGAACTTCTCCACCGAGGCCTCGGTCAGCAACAGTGGCTTGTCCGGATAGGCCTTGGCCACTTCGGCCACGTTGTTGAACATGGGGTTGAAGCCGGCCCAGGTTTCATACCAATGGAAGCCCATGCCCCAGGCGTACTTGGAGGCTTCCGGATCGTCGAAGATCACCTTGGCGCGATACACCATCATGTCGCGGTTGTGATCCCACACGACAATCTTCTTGTCGGCGTAGCCGGCCTTGTGCATGGTCGGGCCGAGGTAGTTCTTCAGGAAGTCGCGCTCCTGTTCGGCGGTGTAGAGCATGGACTCCCAGGTCTGGGTGGCCATCGGCTCGTTCTGCACGGTGATGCCCCACAGCGGGATGCCTTCCTTTTCATAGGCGGCAATGAACTTGGTGTAGTAGTTGGCCCAGGCCTGCTGGAACTGCGGCAGCAGCGCGCCGCCCTTGAGCATGTTCTTGTTGCTCTTCATGAAGGCGGGCGCGCTCCACGGACTGGCATAGGTCAGGATGCTGCCGCCAGAGGCCGCGATGGCCTGCTTGATCATCGGGATGCGGTACTTGCGGTCATGCTCGATGGAGAAGCTCTTGAGCGCCTTGTCGCCTTCCTTGATATAGGTGTAGCTGGCCGAGCTGAAGTCCGAGCTGTGGATGGTGGTGCGCAGCAGGCTGTAGCCGATGCCGTCCTTCTTGTCGTAGTAGGCCTTGAGGAACTCGGCCTGCTTTTCCGGCGAGAGCGTGGCGAAGACCTCCGCGCTCGAATCGGTAATCGCGCCGCCAATGCCGAGCACGGTCTGGTACTGCTTGCCCGGATTGACGAACACCGAGTTCTCGACCTCGGTCAGCTTGTGCGCCGGCTTGAGCGTGACCTGGCCGGTCTGCGCCAGCCGCTGCGACCCGCCCTCGGCGGTGGTGTAGATGGTCACCGGCTTTGCACTGCCATTCTTCGTGGCGGCGCCCGCGGGCAGGGTGCAGGCCAGCAGCACGGTCAGTCCGGCAGTGGCGATCAGGGGTCGTTGCTTCATGGTGGCCCTCACGAACATTGGGGAAAGGGTCTGACAGCGCTGTCAGCCAGGCCGCCAAAGGTAGTCGCGGCGCGCCTGCGCAGGCAAGGTGCGCCGCCGCATTGCGCCTTTGTCGCATGCCTGTTGCCGTGCAACATGAGCGCCGCCAACACCTGCCGCCGACTGACCAGCGCGCCGTGGTCCGCTGGACCGCTATACCCAAGCGCGTGCGGCGCTGTCAGAATCGCCCGCGTCGGGGGGCCGGCTGAAGGAACGGAGCACTAGCGCCATCATGCGTAGTCGTATCGAGGATGTGGCGGCGGCCGCCGGTGTGTCGATGAAGACGGTATCGCGCGTGCTCAACCATGAGCCCAATGTGCGCGAGGAGATGCGCCAGCGGGTGATGCGCGCAGTCGAGAAGCTCAAGTACCGCCCCAATCTGTCCGCGCGCAGCCTGGCCGGGCAGCGCTCGTACGTGGTGGCGCTGATCTACAACAATCCCTCGCGCAACTACCTGATGGAAGTGCAGAGCGGCATGCTCGAAGCCTGCCGCGCCAGCCACTACAACCTGGTGCTGGCGCCGGTGGGCGCGCAGAAACAGCGCAAGGCCGATGATCTGAAGGCGGTGTTCGAGAACTTCTCGCCCGACGGCGTGGTGCTGATTCCACCGTTGACCGATGACGAGGTGGTGCTGGATTACCTGGAAGCGCATGAGGTGCCGTTTGCCTGCATCGCGCCCAAGCAGTCGCTGGACCGCATTGGCGTGAACATGGAAGAAACCCGCGCCACCCAGGAACTGATGGCCGGCCTGATTGCGCTGGGCCATCGCCGCATCGCCCATATCAAGGGACCGCCCGCGCACGGCGCCTGCCAATGGCGTTTGAAGGGCTACCGCGATGCGCTGCGCAATGCCGGTATCGAGTACGACCCGGATCTGGTGGTGGCGGGCGAGTTCTCGTTTGAGTCGGGCATTGCCGCGGCCAAGCAGCTGTTGGACTTGAAGCCACGACCCACGGCGATCTTCGCCGCCAACGACGACATGGCCGCCGGGGTGATCCGCGCTGCCTGCGAGCGCGGCCTGAGCGTGCCGGAGGATGTGTCGGTGTGCGGCTTCGACGACACGCCCATCGCCCGGCATATCTACCCGGCATTGACCACGGTGCGCCAACCGACCGCGGAAATGGGCCGCCTGGCCACGCTGCAACTGCTCGAGCGCATCCGCAATCCGGAAGCCGGCGCGATGGTGCATGTCGAGCACACCTTGCTGTTCCGCGAGTCGACCCAGCCGCCCACGCGCCGCTGATTCCTTCTTCGCGCACAAGGCTGCGCATCCGCTCTGATTGACTCATCGAGTCCTGTTTGGCTCGTCGTTGTCTCGTGTCTGTCTTGTTGCATCGCATCGCTTAGTGCCTGCTGGATAGGTAGCGCTAACAACGCGATCGCGCGTGCAAGACGCGCGCAAGAACGATCGTTACGTAACTCAGAAATTTTTTTGTATTTGCTTTTCGATGGTTTTGTCGAAAACGGTTTCAGCTGCGGCGCAGCATTGACGAAACCGCTAAAAACAAGGCGTTTTTTCGCGTTGAAGGATTGTTGGCCTTCAGGTTGACAACGCTGTCAATTGCGCGTCCAATGCGCCGCATCGTGGAGTAACACCGCGCGATCACAGCGTTCAAACAGCAAGACACAAGCAAACGACATCACGCAGTTTTCGTGTATTTCCGGGGAGGAGGATTCATGAAGCAGGTGCAGTTCGTTCCAAAGAAGAAGGTCCTGACCACAGCCTTGCTGTTGGCCATGACCACGCCGGCCTGGGCGCAAGACGCGAACCAGACCAACACCAACCAGACCGCCGCGCAGCAGGACGCATCCACGCTCGACACCGTCGTCGTGACCGGCATCCGCAGCAGCTTCGAAGCCTCGATGAACCTCAAGCGGGATTCGCAGGGCGTCGTTGATGGCATCACCGCCGAAGACATCGGCAAGTTCCCCGACACCAACCTGGCCGAAGCGCTGCAGCGCATCAGCGGCGTGTCCATCGATCGCCAGTCCGGTGAAGGCTCCAAGGTCACCGTGCGCGGCGTCGGTCCGGACTTCAACCTGGTGCTGTTGAACGGTCGGCAGATGCCGGCAGCCAACCTGGGCCCCGGCGGCGCCGGCGTGTCGGGTTCGCGTTCGTTCGACTTCGCCAACCTGGCTGCCGAAGCGGTCAGCGCGTTGGAGGTCTACAAGACCAGCCGCGCCGAAACGCCCACCGGCGGCATCGGCGCCACCATCAACGTCAAGACCGCGCGCCCGCTCGACCACGACGGCATGATCGCCACGGCCAGCGTCAAGGCGATGCATGACACCACCGTCGACAACCTGCCGAGCAGCTTTGAAGGCAAGTCGATCACGCCCGAGTTCTCCGGCATCTTCAGCGACACCTTTGCCGACGGCAAGTTTGGTGTGTCGGTGTCCGGCAGCTACCAGGAGCGCGACTACGGCTTCAGCCAGGCCACGGTGGCCAACGGCTGGATCAAGTTCCGCGGCGATGACACCACCAGCTGGAACCGCCTGCCGCAGCCCGGCGAGCCTGGCTACGACCAGATCACCAACCGTCCGGGCCCGAACGACGTCTACTCGCGCCCGCAGAACACCGGCTACACGGTCAACGGCCTGCAGCGTCAGCGCACCAACGGCCAGCTGGTGCTGCAGTACGCACCGACCGATCGCGTGACGATGACGGCGGACTACACCTACGCCGAAAACAAGATCCAGACCCAGCGCAGCGAGCTGTCGGTGTGGTTCAACGCCCAACCGGGTGTCAGCTCCTGGACCGACGGTCCGGTGTCGGCGCCGATCATCTACTCCGAAATCACCAACCCGAACGGTGCCGACGTGGCCATGGGCGGCGCGCAGTTCGCCACCAAGTCGCAGCTCAAGTCGACCGGCTTCAACGTCGAGTGGGAAGTCAACGACGCCTTGGACCTGGCGTTCGACTACCACGACTCGCAGCAGGAAACGATGCCGGACAGCCCGTACGGCTCGGCCAACGTGCTGGCCGTGGCGGCGTTCGTCCGCGGCACCACCACGGTGGACTACAGCCGTGACCTGCCCATCCTGCACTACGACCTCACCGACGGCGCCAGCCAGGTCGAGCCTTCGCAGGCGATGGTGACCGGCTCGGTCTTCCACAACAGCTACACCAAGTCGGAAGTGCAGCAGGGCCAATTCAGCGGCAAGTTCGTGTTCGGCGAGGACTCCGCGCTGCACTTTGGCGTGGCCCGCACCGAGGTGCAGAACCGCACCGCGTACGGCTACATGCAGCGCGACAGCTGGGGTGGCGTCGGTACCGAAGACGACTACAGCGACGACATCTGGTACGCGGACAACATGTCCAAGTACTTCGGCAGCTTCTACAACAGCAATGATCCGCGCTGGACTGATCGCTTCCTGATCTTCGACTTCGAGCGTCTGCGTGCGCAGGCGGCCACGGTGGGTGACGCCAACAGCCCGGCCTGCCCGACCTGCTACATGCCGCCGAGTTCCTATAGCCGCGATCTGCGCAACGAGGAAAAGTCGAGCAGCGCCTACTTCCAGTACTCCACCACGTGGGACTGGACCGTGCCGGTGCACATGGCCGCGGGTATCCGCTACGAGAAGACCGAAGTGACCTCGACGGCCCTGGTGCCGGTGGGCACCAGCATCCGCTGGGGTTCGGCCAACGAACTCAACGTCAACTTCGCGCAGCCGTCGTTTGTCGAAGGAGATGGCGAGTACGACTACTGGTTGCCCAACCTCGACTTCAGCGCTGACCTGCGCGATGACATGATCCTGCGCGCCAGTTACGGCCATTCCATCGGCCGGCCGAGCTGGACGGATATCCAGGGCGGTCAGACGCTGAGCCAGCAGTTGGGTGTCAGCGGTGGTACCGGCCAGCAGGGTAATCCCGGCCTGGAGCCGTTGCTGTCGAAGAACATCGATCTGTCGTGGGAATGGTATTACGCACCGGGCAGCTTCTTCTCGGTGGGTTACTTCCACAAGAACATCGACAACTACGTCGGCACCACCGAAGTCGTCACCACCGCTTACGACCTGCATACGCCGGTCGGCGGCGCCTACTGGAACGAGGCGTTGGGCGCGGGTTGCGCGAACACGGACATGGTCTGTATCCGCAACTACATCCTGCTCAATCATGACGGCGATCCGGGTGTCACCCGCACCGGCGTCAACGGTCAGGGTGAACAGCAGGGCGATATCCTGGGCCTGGCGGGCGATCCGCTGGCGACCTTCCGTATCACCACCCCGGCCAACCAGAAGTCGGCCTCCCTCGATGGCTGGGAATTCAACATCCAGCACATGATCGAGGACACCGGCTTCGGTATCGCGGCCAACTACACCCTGGTCAATTCCGGGCTGACCTACGACAACTACAACCTGGGTACGCAGTTCGCCCTGGAAGGGTTGAGCGATTCGGCCAACGTGGTGGGCTTCTACGACAAGGACAAGTGGCAGGTGCGCCTGGCTTACAACTGGCGTGACGAGTTCCTGTCTGGCCGCTTCGATGGCCAGGGCGCCAATCCGAACTACACCGAGGCCTATGGCCAGCTGGATGCCAACATCAGCTACAAGTTCACCGAGAACCTGATCGTGTCGTTCGAAGGCATCAACCTGACCGACGAGACCCAGCGCATCCACGGCCGCAACAAGAACCAGGTGCTGTTCCTGACCCAGGGTGGCCCGCGTTACGGCATGGGCGTGCGTTACAAGTTCTGATCACCTGCAACAACACCGCACGGCCGACCGGCCGTGCGGTTGCTCCCGAGGGCGCGGTGGCAAGCAATCCGCGCGGAAGCCGCTGCTTGCAGCGGCTTCTACTTTTTGGCCCTATGATGCGGTTTGGGGCGGCAAGTGAACTGGTGATATGGCAAGACATGTTCTGCTGAACAATATCGAGCACAAGGCGCTGCGCATCGATACGCGCCGCAATGCCGAACTGGGCGACCAGGTGATGTACGCCCAGGTCGTGCCCTCCGAATTCCGCCAGCTGCAAGCGCACTATCCAATCGTGTTTGCGCCGGGCAGTCATGGCGAGATGCTGCCGGTGGCGCTGTTTGGCCTGCGCCATGGCGAAAATCTGTTCCTGCGCGGCGACGGTTGGGACGCGCACTACCTGCCACATGTGATCGAACGCCAGCCCTTTGCCATCGGCAACCAGGGCGAGGAGCTGGTGCTGCATCTGGATCTGGACAGCCCGCGCGTAGGTAGCGAAGTAGGCGAGGCGCTGTTCCTGGCGCAGGGCGGTACCACCGCTTATGTGGATCGGATCAGCGCGGTGTTGTCGGCGCTGCATCGCGGACTGCCGCAGATACCGGTGTTCATGGGCCTGGTGGAGGAATACCAACTGCTGGAGTCCTTCGTCCTCGACTTCAGCCTGGACGACGGCACGCCGCAACGTCTGACCGGCTTCCATACCCTGCACGAGGATCGCCTGGGCAAGCTAAGCGCCGAAGCGCTGCAACGTTTCCAGGAAGCAGGCTTGCTGGAAGCGCTGTACATGGTGATCGCCTCGCTCTCCAATTTCCGCCACCTGATCGAACGCTTCAACCGCGCCCATGGCGATCAGCACTGAGGCCCTGCCCGAACGCCACGGCCTGGACTACCGGGCCCTGCCCGAGGATGTGTTGCACTCGGATACGCCGATGGTGCTGCGTGGCCTGGTCGCGTCCTGGCCGATGGTGCAGGCAGCGCGGGAGTCGGCGGAAACGGCCATCGACTATCTGGCGGGTTTTGAGCGCGCGGGTGCGCCGCCGGCGGTGGCGACGGTCGGGCCGCCGGAGATTCGCGGACGCTTCTTCTACAACGAGGATCTGAGCGGCTTCAATTTTCGCCAGGAGAAAGTGCCGCTGGGCGTGGCGCTGAAGACTCTGCGCAAATACCTGCCAGAGGCCGCACCGCCGGCTATCTACCTGGCTTCGACCACCATCGACACCTGGCTGCCGGGCTTCCGCGCCGCCAACGATGTGCCGCTGCCGTATCCCGACGCGCTGGCCAGCATCTGGATTGGCAATCGCACGCGCATTGCTGCGCATCAGGACGTGCCCGACAACCTGGCCTGCGTGGTCGCCGGTCGTCGCCGGGTCACCCTGTTCCCGCCCGATCAACTGCGCAACCTCTACATCGGCCCGCTCGAGTTCACCCCGGCCGGTCAACCGATCAGCCTGGTCGATTTTGCCGCGCCCGACCTCAATCGTTTTCCGCGCTTTGCCGAAGCGCAGCGGCATGCCCTGGGCGCCGAACTGGAGCCGGGTGATGCGGTGCTGATCCCAAGCATGTGGTGGCACCACATGGAAGGCCTGGAAGCCTTCAACGTGCTGGTCAACTACTGGTGGCGCAAGACGCCGGCGTTCATGGACACGCCGATGAATGCGCTGATGCTGGCGCTGCTGACCGTACGCGACCTGCCGCAGGAACAGCGCGAAATCTGGCGCGAGGTGTTCCGCCACTACGTCTTCGAGGCCGGCGAAGAAACCGCCGGCCACCTGCCCGAAGCGGCTCGCCGTGTACTGGGCCAACTGGATGATGATCGCGCCCGCGACCTGCGTGCGCGCCTGCTCAATCGACTCAATCGCTGAGGTAGTCCGACGTGTCTGATCAAGTGACCGATTTTCCGCCCAAGGCTGTCAAGCGCGTGGTCATTGCCGGCGGCGGCACCGCCGGCTGGATGGCTGCCGCAGCGATCTCGCGCATGCTGGGGCGGGTGCTCGACATCACCCTGATCGAATCGGAGGAAATCGGCACCATCGGCGTGGGCGAGGCGACCATCCCCACCCTGGTCACTTTCCACCGTCTGCTGGAGATCAACGAGCAGGAATTCATGGCCGCCACCCAGGCCACGATCAAGCTGGGCATCTCGTTCGAGAACTGGAAGGAACGCGACCACCGCTACATCCACTCCTTCGGCGTCACCGGCCAGGATCATTGGATGGCCAACTTCGTGCACTTCTGGATGCGCGGACGCGACGAGGGCCTGGCCAGCCGCTATGAAGACTATTGCGTGGAGTTGCGCGCGGCGGAGGAGAACAAGTTCGCCCACCTGCCGCGCAAGGGCATGAACTACGCGTACCACATGGATGCCAGCCTGTACGCCAAGTTCCTGCGCCGTTTCAGTGAGGGCTACGGCGCCAAGCGGGTGGAAGGCAAGATTGTCGAGGTCAACCAGGACGAGGACACCGGCTTCATCACCTCGCTCAAGCTGGCCGACGGCAACGTGATAGAAGGCGATCTGTTCATCGATTGCACCGGCTTCCGCGCGCTGCTGATTGGCAAGACGCTCAACGTTGGTTTCACCGACTGGTCGCACTGGCTGCTCAATGACAGCGCCCTGGCCACCCAGACCACGGCCGTACGCGACGCCGTGCCGTATACCCGCGCCATCGCCGGCACGGCCGGCTGGCAGTGGCGCATTCCGCTGCAACACCGCGTCGGCAACGGCATCGTCTACTGCAGCCGCTACATCAGCGATGACGAAGCCAAGCAGGAGTTCCTCGGCAGCCTGGAAGGCGAAGTGATCAAGGACCCCTGGCCAATCCGCTTCCGTCCCGGCCAGCGGCAGAAATGCTGGAGCAAGAATGTGGTGGCGCTGGGTCTGGCCGGCAGCTTCATCGAGCCGCTGGAATCTACCACCATCCATTTGATCCAGCGCGGCATCACCCGGCTGCTCAATTGCTTCCCGCACGTCATCACACCGGAAATTGTCAACGAGTACAACGCCCGCCTGGATACCGAACTGCAGCACGTGCGCGATTTCGTCGTGCTGCACTACTGCGTGACCAACCGCCGCGACAATGCATACTGGCGCACGGTCGGCAGCATGGAATTGCCGCCCAGCCTGCGCCAACGCATCGAACTGTTCCGCGCCACCGGCTGCGTGTTCCCGGTGCCGACCGAACTGTTTGCCGAGAACTCGTGGATCCAGGTGATGATGGGGCAGGGCATTACGCCCAAGCAGCATCACCCGATTGCCGAGGTCATGACCTTCGACGAGCTGCGGCAATTCCTCGACACCATCCGTGCCAGCACCGAGAACACGGTGCGGCAGATTCCGCAGCACATGGATTACCTACGCAGCTACTGCCCGGCCGCCAAGCCGTTCTGACGCCGTATAGTCCGCAGCATCGTTCGGAAGCCCGCGCCTCATGCACAACCTGACCGCCCTGTTGTTGGATTCGGCCGTGTTCATCGCGGCGGCCTGGGTGGCGTGGTGGCTGCTGCGGCGTTCGATTCCGATTGCGGTGATCCCGATCATCATTGGCCTGTTGCTGGCCGCCAGCGGCTGGCCGGTCAAGGCCTGGGGCTTGCCGTCGGTCTGGGGTGATCAGATTGGTTGGCTGGGCGTGTTGCTGCTGGCGTTCACCGCCGGCCTGGAAACCCGCCAGTACCGCTATCACGGTGATGATGCCGGCACGCCATCGCGCTATCGCGCTTCGCCGATGCGTCTGGCCAGCAGCGCCGGTGTGGCCTTGCTGCTGCCGTTCGCCGCCGGCGCGGTGATGGCGTATGCGTACTTCCTGGGGCTGGACGGATGGACCGCGCCGCATGCCGATCGCGCCACCGGCGCCCTGGCCATTGGCTTGTGCGTGGCGGTCAGCGCCTTGCCGGTGTTGATTGGCATCGTGCGCGAACTGGGTCCATTGAATCGTCCGCTCAGCCAGTTGGCGCTGGGCATCGCGGTCATCGATGACGCGGTGCTGTGGATCGGTCTGGCCTTGTTGTTGCTGTTCGCGGTGCCCGGTGCGGAAGTGGCGCACGGTTCCTGGCAGCAGGCCTTGGCGCTGGGCCTGCCGTGCGCGTTGATTGGCGTGTCGGTGCTGGCGCAGAAGCGCGGCTGGCAGCTTCCCAACGGCGCGGTGTATCTGGTGTTGCCGCTGTACTTGGCGGCCGGCGCCTGGGCTTCTTCGCAACTGGGTCTGCATGCTTTGTTGGGTGCGTACTTCGCCGGTGCGATCGTGCCGCCGGCCTGGGTGCGGCGGGTGCCGGTGGATACGCTGGGCAAGATCGCGTTGATGGGACTGGCGCCGCTGTTCTTTGGCCACAGCGGTTTGAAGATCGATGGCCAGGTCCTGGGCTGGGCCTCGCTGCAGGCCTCGCTGTTGTTGCTGCTGTTGTCGGTGGCGGCCAAGTTGGCGGCGGTGCTGATCCATCCACCAGTGCCCGGCTTCAATCGCCGCGAGACGCTCGCGGTGGGCGCACTGCTGCAATGCAAGGGCCTGATGGAAATCGTGGCGGCCACCATCCTGCGTGACAAAGGCCTGCTGTCCGAACACGCCTTCGCCGCGCTGGTCACCCTGGCGGTGCTGTCCACCTTGCTGACTGGGCCCTTGTTCCGCGCCCTGGTGCGCAAGCCGGCCGCCGCCGCGCAAGCGCTGGAGCGATCCTGACCACGCCGTTTGCCGCTGCTCGCGCGCTGCGGTACCGTGCGCGCTTGCAAGAGCCTACGGTGAGCCGGTCCTGATGGTGCTTTGGCTGTACTTCCTGATCTCGTTGCTGGTGGTGGCCGCGCTGGCCGTGTTCAACCGGCAGCACCAGCGCGTCAGCGAACGTTCGCTGCAGCGCACCTTTGATGCGCTGTCCTTCGAGACCGCGCAGGGCCGCCGCTTCGGTCCGGACATGCAGGTGGTCAAGCAGGTGAACTATGAAGTCTCCGCGCAGAACCACCCACTGACCGCGTTCTGGTATTGCGTGGGCGCCGGTCCCAGTTACTTTGTGGCCATGGCGCAGTACCAGCGCGATGGCTGGCTGGGCGGCCACTACGAGTGGACTGTTCGCACGCTGGACGAAGCGCGCATGCGCCACGCCCTGGTTGATGACAAGCAAGCGCTGCAGGCCACGTTCGGCTCAGCCGACCATGGCGTGCTGCACGCCTAGAAGGTCACCTTGACCGAGGGCGCGCTGCGCGTGGCCTCGCCGTGGTACACGGCTTCTATGTTGTTGCCATCCGGATCCAGCACAAACGCGCCGTAATAGCCGGGATGGTAGGGACGCTCGCCGGGCTTGCCGTGATCGCGGCCGCCATTGGCCAGCGCCGCCTGATAGAAGGCATCGACCATCGCCCGATCCTGCGCCTGGAAGGCCAGATGCACGCGCCCGGTCAGTTCGCCCTGCGCGGCTTCGCTGCTGGCGGTGGAGACAAACAGTTCGTCGTACCAGAAATAGTCGTCGCCGCTGCCGCCTTCCGGCATGCCAAGCACTTTGAAGACCGCTTGGTAGAAACGCTGGCTGGCCGGCAGATCGCGCACCACCAACTGGATGTGATCAATCAAGCGGCCGCGATGCAGTTCCTGGGTTTCCATGGCGATTCCAGTGTCATTGGGAGCGCCTTGTATAGCACTCCCCGATGAGGGAATCGTTTAGCGCGGCATCGCCGGCAGGCTGTCCAAGGTCTGCACGGCAATCACGTCCAGCCGCGACTGCTTGGCTTCGCCTTGTTTGACCGCACCACGCGCCAGTGCGCGCCACAGCACGCGGATGGTCTTGGGTTCGATCACTTCCACCAGCAGGCCGCCTTCGGTGCTGTGCTTGACCGTGGTCTTGAGTGCAGCCTGTCCGCCGGAGGTTTGCGTGACCAGCTGCGAACATCCGCCGGCACGGCATTCAATCGCGGCCTGCGGCACGCTGCCATCGCCCTTGGGCACGGGCACATCTTTCACGTGCACTTCTTCCACGTCCTGCACGCCCACCCGATAGGCGACGATAAAGTCGGCCTGGCTGGCGCCGCTGACCAGTCGATAGCCCTTGGCTTGCAGGGCTTTGTCGAGTGCGGCCTGCAAGCGCTTGCGGAAGGCCGGATCCTGCACGCGCTGATCGCTCTCGGCGGGCAGGGTGGTGGGGCTGGTCACCCAGGCATAGCGCGGGCCGGGCAGCGAGGTGGCGGTTTTGCTGACCTTGACCGAGCCTTGCTGGGCGGCGGCGGGCAGGGCAAATGCGAGGGCCGCCGTCAGCGCGAGAGCCGCGCTGCGCAACCAGGACGAACGAAGCAACGGGTTCAAAGAACGCATGGCGGGTACCTCCGGGTCGGGCCGTGGCGCGACCTTAGCACAGCGTCCAGGCGCTATTTTCGTGCGGCAGGCGTGATTTTCGACACTTAGTATGGCTCCGCCAGGGCACGCAGACGCGCCGCGATGGCGGCGCGCAAGTCGGCCTGCATTGCCGGCGTGAAGTCGTGGGTGGTGTCGTCATAAGCGCGTAGCGATGCGTCGCGCCCGCGCGCCGCGAGTTGCGCCAGCGCGGCCTGGGTGGGCGCCATCGGCACCGTGGTGTCATCGCGACCGTGCAGTGCGTGGATGGGTGGACAGGACGCGCCGCATTCCACTGCCGACTGCGTCCATTCCGGCAACAGGCGTGCGGCGACCGGGAAGGCACCGTCATACCGCGTGGGCTGATGCAGCACCAGCAGCAGGCTCAGGTCGCCGCCATAGGACACGCCGGTCAGCAACGGCCGCCCGTGTGTGGCATAGCGCGCCTGCACCTGTTCGATGAAAGCCGCCAAACGCGCTTCGGCCGCCGCGGTCAAGGCGGCCTGCTCCGACTCCGGCAAGGCATCCACGCCTTTGGGAAACCAGGAATGCCCGGTTGGCCGCGGATACGGGCCGCGCGGCAGGATGATGCGGGCGCGTACCGGCAAGGCGATGAAAGCCGGTGCGAGTTCCTCAGGCGATGAGCTGGAAGCATGCAAGGCGATGATCAACGGCAGCGATTCGTCGCTATGGCCGCCCTGAGTTTCCAGCACCCGGTAGTTGCTGTCCTGCCAGACGCCGCTGCGTCCTGTCGGTTCGCTGGCGGTGGCGTACGCCGCCATGGCCAGGAGCAGGACCAGCCCCGCGAGCTTGCCAGCCTTCATTGCCGATCCGCCGTAGTCGAGTGCGTATCAGGGCACGCTAGGTGCCCCGGATACAGGCCGCAAGATCCAATTCGCGCCATCCTCGCCGCAGTGGGGGCGAAGCGGGTCACAGTTCCTGCCGGGTCTGCACCGGCACGGGGCGTTCTTGACTCCGTCGTCACCCAGGGGCGGGCAGCATGGCGCAACGCCGACCCCTCCGTGCCGGTTTCGGAGAACATCATGAAGACTGCCACGCGCCACACCATGTTGTGGGTGGGTCTGGTTGGCCTCTGGGCAAGCGCCTTCGCCGCCGGTCACGATCCGGGCAAGGGCGGCAAGTTCGCGATGATGGACAGCGATGGCGATGGTCAGCTGTCGGCGGCCGAACACGCCACCGGCGCCAAGAAGATGTTCACCGACATGGACTCGGACATGGACGGCAAGGTCAGCGCCGCCGAGATGGACGCCCTGCATCAGGACAAGGCCGGCGCCAAGGCCTCGATGTCATCGGCTGACAAGATCAAGAAATTGGATACCGACGGTGATGGCCGCTTGTCCGCCAGCGAGCATGCGGCCGGCTCCGAGAAGATGTTCAAGGCCGGCGACGCCAACAATGATGGCTTGATGTCCGCCGACGAAATGCAGGCCGTGCACGATCGCGAGCTGGCCAAGAAGTAATCAACCGCCCGCCAGGCTTCGACAGAATTCCGCGGTGGCCTCGTCCATCGGGAAGCAGCATTCAATCCGCAACTCATCCAGGGTCACGTCGCGCGGCGTGGCGAACACGGTGATGCTGGAAAAGAACCGCAGCGACACGCCATCGCGGGCGAAGCAGGTGGTCAGCAGCGGCGAAGGGCCGCGCTCGTCGTTCGACTGACGCCAGTTGGCCGGCACACCCGGCGCCGCCAAGACTTCATCAAGCAACGCCCGCGCGCGCGCATCATCCGGCCGTGCGCTCACGGCCTGGTGCAGATGATGCAGCAAATCGCCGGCCACCTCCTCCCAGTTCACCAGCACGGCGCGTAGATCCTGCGGGTCAAATACGTGCCGCAGCATGTTGCTGTGCGGGCTGGCGCGGCCGCCGAGCAGGAAGCCATTGACGCGCTGGGCGGCGGCATTTGCCTGCACGATGTCCCAGTAACGATTGAGCACGAAGGCCGGGTAGGGCTCCTGCTGGGCGAGGATGAACTCCACTGCGCGCTGGATGCGTTGCAGTTCTGGCGCATCGATGGGCGTCTCGGCGTAGTGGTCGGCGTAACCGGCCGCGCGCAGCAAGCGGTTGCGTTCGCGTAGCGGCATGCCGAGCGCGCCGCACAGGCGCTCGATCATGTCGCGGCTGGGCTGCGACTTGCCGGTTTCCACATAGCTCAGGTGGCGGGTGGAGACACCGGCCTCCAGCGCAAGATCCAGCTGGCTCCAGCGGCGCGATGAACGCCATTGGCGCAGCAGCAAACCCAGTTCGACGGATGCGATGGAGGTGGCCATGCGCGGAGCATAGCGGCGCGGACGACAGCGATGCCATGACCTCGCAGGTAATTGCCGTGGTACGGCGCCGGCGCGAAGGTGGCGTCCCGAACCCATGCACTCCTGGAGCAGGCACATGCAACGTAGACAGCTATTGAAACTGGGTGGTCTGGCGGCGACCTCGTGGCTTGCGGCCGGCTTGCCAGCCAGCCCATTCGCCACCGTGAGCGCCAAGCCGCTGACCCGCAGCGACAGCGCAGCGCTGCCAGCGCTGACCGCCGCCCAATGGCACGCCGAGCGGCGCTGGCAGCACACGCGCTTTGGCGAGATTGCTTATGTGGAACGCGGCAGTGGTGCGACGGCCTTGTTCCTGCATGGATTTCCGCTCAATGGTTTCCAGTGGCGCGGTGCGCTGGAACGGCTGGCGCCGTTGCGCCGCTGTTTGGCGCCGGACCTGCTGGGCCTGGGTTACACGCGGGTGGCCGAGGGCCAGAGCGTGGCGCCCGATGCGCAGGTGCAGATGCTGGCGGCGTTTCTGGACGCGCTACAGATCGAACAGGTGGATCTGGTCGCCAACGACAGCGGCGGCGCGGTCGCGCAGTTGTTCGCCGTGCGTTTTCCACAGCGTGTACGCAGTCTGTTGCTGACCAATTGCGACAGCGAAATCGATTGCCCGCCGCCGGCCCTGCAGCCGGTGATCGACCTGGCCAAGCAGGAGCAGTTTGTCGCGCAATGGCTGGCACCGTGGCTGGCGGATCCGGTATTGGCGCGCTCGCCACAAGGCTTGGGCGGAATGACCTTCACCGATCCGCAGCATCCGGACGACGACACGTTGGACATGTACCTGCGTCCGCTGGTGGAAAACGCGCCACGCACCCACGCCTATGCGATCGGCCTGGATCGCAATGTGTTGGAAGGTGTGGAAGCCAGCCTGCGCGTAAGCAAGATGCCAGCGCGGATCCTCTGGGGTACCGGCGATACGATCTTCAGTGCACGCGCCCCCGACTATCTGGACGAGGTGTTCGCGCAATCGCGGGGTGTGCGCCGCATTGAAGGCGCGCGCCTGTTCTGGCCGGAAGAATTTCCGGATGTCATTGCCGAAGAAGCGCGTGCGCTTTGGCAAGGCGCCTGAAGCAAGGTGCTAGCAACTTGGTCGCGCACGAGTGCGGCAGCCGCCTGGTGATCAAGCTGCTTAAAGCCCGCGGCAATAGGCATGCGTACAAGGCATGCCGCCAGAAGCATGCCGCCGATCACGTCGTCCTGTTGCCAAGACGCGCGTGATCGGCGGCAACAACGATCAACCAAACAGCTTGTTGGTGATCTCAGCGATATGACGACCCTGGAAGCGCGCGCCTTCCAGTTCGTTTTGACTGGGCTGGCGCGAGCCGTCGCCGCCGGCAATGGTGGTGGCGCCATAGGGGCTGCCGCCGGTGATCTCATCCAGGCGCATCTGGCCCTGGAAGCTGTAGGGCAGGCCGACCGTCACCAGGCCAAAGTGCAGCAGATTGGTGATGATCGACAGCAGCGTCGCTTCCTGGCCGCCGTGCTGGGTGGCGGTGGAGGTGAATGCGCCGCCGACCTTGCCATTCAAGGCGCCCTTGACCCACAGGCCGCCGGCTTGGTCCAAGAAGTTGGACATCTGCGAAGCCATGCGGCCAAAGCGCGTGCCCACGCCGACGATGATGGCGTCGTAGTTGGCCAGCTCTTCGATCTTGGCAATCGGGGCAGGCTGATCGAGTTTGTAGTGGGAGGCTTTGGCCACCTCTTCGGAAACCAGCTCCGGCACGCGCTTGATATCCACGCTGGCACCGGTGGAGCGGGCGCCTTCGGCCACTGCGTTGGCCATGGTTTCGATGTGGCCGTAAGAGGAGTAGTACAGGACGAGAATCTTGGCCATCGGTGGGCTCCGTTTCTGTGGGGGAGGGTGCAGCGGTCGACGCGACTATAGGTCAGCGCCCGTCACGAAACGGACACGGGCAGGGACACGGATTGTTCCATTGGCGGGCATGCACGCGCGCAAAGCGCGCCGCCGATGCTAGAGTCGCCGGGTAAAAGCACCATGCCAAGGAAGATGTTGCTTATGCCTGGACCCGCAGCACCGGTCGCGCCCCACGAACGCCAACCCCTGATTGATGCGCTGCGCGGCCTGGCCCTGGCCGGCGTGTTGCTGGCCAACCTGGGCTATCTGAGCCTGTACGACTTCACCACCGAGGCGGCGCGCGCTGCGCTGCCGTCAGCGGCGTTCGACCATATCGCGCTGACCGCGATGGAATGGCTGGTCAACTCCAAGGCGATCACCGTGTTCTCGCTGCTGTTCGGCCTGGGCTTCGCGATCCAACTGGAACGCGCGCAGGCACGCGGCGTCGGCGGGATACGGCATTACCTGCGGCGGCTGGGCTGGTTGCTGCTGATTGGCCTGGCCCACAGCTATCTGATCTGGTGGGGCGACATCCTCACCATCTATGCCGTGGTCGGCTTGCTGCTGGTGGTGTTCCGGCATCTGCCCGACCGCTGGTTGTTGTGGGGAGGCCTGTTCATTGCGGTGTTGCTGCCCGGCCTGATCGGCCCGTGGTTGAACAGCGTGCTTGATGGCGAATCGCAGCGCAGCGCCATCTACGCACGCAGCCTGCTGGCGTTCCTGTCCGACTCCTGGCGCGACAGCTACGCCGCCAACACGGCGCTGGTGCATTGGACCCGGCTGATGAACTGGAGCCTGGTCTGCTTTGTGCTGGGCCGCTTCCTGCTGGGCTACTGGGCGGGTCGGCGTCAGCTGCTGCAACGCGCCGAACAACACCTGCCGCTGCTGCGCCGCATCCTGATCGGCGCGGCGGTGGTGGCGCTGGTGGCCGGCCTGTTATTGATGCTCTGCAATGCGAATCCGGAATGGCGCGAGCACACGCCGGGGCGCTTGCTGCGCAGCACTTCGTTCCGGCTGCTGCCGCTGTCACTGGCGGTGGCCTATGTGGCCTTGTTCGCCCTGTTGTTCCAGCGCGCCGCTTGGCGGCGAGTGTTGGGCGTGATGGCGCCGCTGGGGCGGATGGCGCTGACCAACTATCTGATGCAGAGCGTGCTGGGCATCTTCCTGTTCTATGGCATTGGCCTGGGCATCGGACCCTGGACCGGTGCCAGCGGCTGGCTGCTGGCCTGGCTGGGCATCCTGGCGGCGCAGATCGTATTCAGCCACCTGTGGCTGGCGCGTTTCCGCTACGGCCCGTGTGAATGGGCCTGGCGCAGCCTGACCTACGGCAAGTGGCAACCCATCCGCCGTGCCGGAGTGGCGCTGGCTTCGTGACCCCGGCCACGCTTCTCCACGCGGCGCTTACAAATTGCTTCGGCCTTCTTAACGCCTGCGGGACTACGCTCGCTTCGCCTTCAGAGGAGGAGCGCATGAACACCGATTACTTCTTTGCCGTGGACGATGCCGGCAATCGCTGCCGGGTGGATGTGCTGCGCGCCAGCGACGTGCGCGAACGCGAAGCCACCTTGCATGACAATGCGCCGGTCTATCTGTTGGAAGATGGCTCGCGCGTGCATCGCGTGGATCGCGATACCTTCCGCGTGCTGGGCACGGGCGCTTTCATCACGGTGCTGCGCGAGTAAGCGGCCAGCGCAGTTCTGTCGCCACCGGGAAGTGATCGGAAGGATAGTGACCGTCGCGCGCCTGCGTGTCGGTCGCTACCGAGCGCACCTGCAAGCCGCGCTGCAGGATCCAGTCGATCCGCTTTTCCGCCTTGCCCTTGAACGCGTGGAAAGTTTCGGTCGGACCGCTGCGTGGCGCGCCGCTGTCCCAGACATCCTGCAACTGCTTGCTCAAAACGGCGTGCGCGGCGCTGTCGGGCGTGGTGTTGAAATCGCCGGTCAGAATCACCGGTACATCGGCTGGCAGCGCGGCAATGCGCGTGGCGATCAGAGCCGCGCCACGCTCGCGTGCGGCTTCGTCCTGATCCCGATAGGGCAGGTGGGTATTGAAGAAGTAGAAGCGGCGCCCGTCATCGATGCGTTCAAACAGCGCCCAGGTGACCATGCGCGGGAACAGGTTGTTCCAGCTGATGCTGGCGACCACCTCGGGCGTGTCCGACAACCAGAAGTCGCCGGATTCCAGCACGCGCAAGCGGTCATGGCGATAGAACACGCCCATGTGCTCGTCGCCGTGACCGCCGCGGCGATCCCGGCCAAACCAGGTGTACTGCGGCAGGTGCTCGACGACGTAGTCGCCCTGGATCTTCCACAACTCCTGTGTGCCCATGACGTCGGGATCCAAGCGCCGCACGGTGTCGACGAACAGATCCTTGCGCGCCTCCCAGCGATCCGGGCCGTCGCTTTCTGCGGGCAGGCGCACGTTGAAGCTGACCACCTTCAACGGAGCAGGATCCATTGGGTTTGCCGCCGCGAGCGGCAGCGCAACGAGCAACAACAACAGCAATCCGAGCAGACGACGCATCGCAGTCACCTTGCTAAAGCCAGGAAAAGGATCAGAATGCCAGCGTCGCCACCAGCGGCGCCGGATCATCCCAGTGCGCACGCGCGCCCAGGAACGCCAGCTCCACCAGCACCGCCACGCCTTGCACCTGCGCGCCTTGCTGGAGGGCCAGTGCCAAGGCGGTGCGCAGCGTGCCGCCGGTGGCCAATACATCGTCCACGACGATCACGCGCGCGCCGGGCGGCAGTGCATCTTCATGGATCTCCAGCCGGTCGCGGCCGTACTCCAGCGCGTAATCCAGCGCCAGCGTGCGCGCCGGCAGCTTGCCGGGCTTGCGCACCGGCACAAAGCCCACCTGCAGCTCGTGCGCCAGCGCCGCGCCCAGGATGAAGCCGCGCGACTCGATGCCAATCACCGCATCCAGGCCGACCCCACGCCATGGCGCCGCCAGTTCGTGCATGGCTTGGGCAAACGCCGGGCCATTGGCCAGCACCGGCGTGATGTCTTTGAACACGATGCCCGGCTTGGGGAAATCATCGACATCACGGATTAGCTTCGACCAGTGGGACATGGCAGGCGACAGCGCGGCAATGGGGCCGACATGCTAACCCGATTGCCCGCGCCCGCCATCGCACCGCCGTCACGGGATGCAGTCTCCCGCCTGCATGGGCTAAACCGCGCGCCCGCGACGGCGTATGCTCGCCGCACCTTTTCCCGGACTCATGCGCCATGACTGACACCCTTTCCATGTACCAGGCCAGCGTACCCGTGCTGCAACGCGCGCTGCGCAATCTCAAGGGACTGCTTGAAAAGGCCGAAGCGCACGCGCAGGCGCAAGGCTATGACCCGGCGGTGCTGCTGCAGGCACGTCTGTACCCGGACATGTTGCCGTTGCTGCGGCAGGTGCAGCTGGCCACCGACACGTCCAAGTTCGCGCCGGCGCGCCTGACTGGCAATGAATCGCCGCGATTCGATGATGTGGAGACCAGCTTCGCCGAACTGCATGCACGTCTGGACAAAGTCATCGACTATGTCGGCGGCTTTGAGCCAGCCGCGTTCGACGGCAGCGAATCGCGCACCGTGACCTTGCCCTCGCGCAATGGCAACGACCGCCAGTTCGACGGCCGCAGCTACCTGCTCGGCTTCGTCCTGCCCAATGTGTTCTTCCACGTCAGCACCGCCTACGCCATCCTGCGCCACAACGGCGTGCCGCTGGGCAAGCTGGACTATCTGGGCGCGCGCTGAACGCAGGCCGGCAACTTCCTGCCAAAAACGGAACATTCGCGCGCTCTTTACCTGCCCAGCGCCAGCATCGGGGTTCGCGTGACAACACGTACCCCGAACGGAGAGCAGGCATGAAAGTAGCCGAGATGATGAGCACCGACGTATGCGTGGCCGCACCCAGCGATTCGCTGCAACGTGCGGCCATGCTGATGGCGCAGAACGACATCGGCAGCCTGCCGGTGGGTGACGGTGATCGCCTGGTTGGCTTCCTGACTGATCGCGACATCACCGTGCGCGCCGTGGCCGAAGGTCGGGGACCGGATACGCCGATCTCCGAAGTGATGTCGGCCGAGGTCAAGTATTGCTACATGGACGACGAAGTAGACGACGTGGCCAAGAACATGGCCGACCTGGAAATCCGCCGCCTGCCGGTGGTCAACCGCGACAAGCGGCTGGTCGGCATCGTCTCGCTGGGCAACTTCGCCCAGAGTGGGCATAAGCATGCCTCGCAGGATTTGCTGGAGGGTGTGGCCGCCAGGCATTGAGCGCAGCTGCGGTGGCGCTTCTTACCGACTAGCGTCTTTTCAGAGTCGCGCGCCATGGGGTTCGGACCTCCATTCATGGTTAATATCTCCGCACAGGAGATATTGACCTATGAAAGCACTCCGCCCCACCTTGCTCTTCTTTCTGCTCGCCGGCTGTGGCGGGAGCCAAGGGCAAGCGAGCCTGCCTGCAGTGCCAAGCAGTGAAGCGGACCGCGCCGCGTCGGCAGTCTCACTTGCCTTCGTCGGTCGCAAGGATGGCCAGACTAGTGAAGTGTGGAGCGATGGTAGCTTGATGAAGTTCGTCGAGTTGACAGCCACCAACAACGAACGTGTCGGTGTGACGTTGGCTGGGTACCAGACCCCATCTGGATTCTTCATGTCTCAGCCGCAAGCCGAGATCATGCAGTCGGCTGATGGGGTGAAATGGGAAAGGCCGTTCCTTGCGCCTGCAGATTTTGCTCCGCCGCCGAATAAGCTTTCCTTGGCGCCGGCTGAGACGGCCAGCTTACTGATTCCACTTCCTCAGAATGCGGAGAAAGCCGCTACCTGGAGGGCCTGCATTGCCGTCGAAGGAAGCCGTGTGTGCACTGCCGGCTTCCAGATGCAGTGAGCCCAGTTCCGTCAACAATGGGTAAGCTCCGCCGAGGCAGCCCTCCGTCGCCTTCACTGGACGCAGCGGGGGGCTTGCGAGAATCTCTGCTTCTTTGATCAGAGATCGCCGCCATGGCTAAACCGTCCGCATTCACCCGCCTGGCCAAGAAGGCGGCGAGTTTCACCGGGCGGGGCACTTGCTTCGCCCTGGCCTTGCTGATTGTGCTGGTGTGGGGCATCAGCGGGCCGCTGTTCAAGTTCAGCGACACCTGGCAACTGGTGATCAATACCGGCACCACCATCATCACCTTCTTGATGGTGTTCCTGATCCAGAACACCCAGAACCGCGACACCGAGGCGATGCAGATCAAGTTGGACGAGTTGATCCACGTGACCCGCCGCGCCAACAACGAGTTGCTGGATTTGGAAGAGATGGAAGAGAAGGAGCTGGACAAGCTGCGCCAGCACTATGAGTCGATGGCCGCCAAGGCCAAGCAGGCTCGGGCCGGCCGGGCGGCGGGAAGTTCCGACGACCAGGAGATCCGCTGACAATGACGGGCCGCCACGCGCTTGGATGCCGGTGGCGGTACGCGAATGCTCAAGTCAGCACCTCTTGTAACGCGCCCTGCAAGTTCGGATAGCGGAAATCAAAGCCCTCCGCCATCGCATGCACCGGCAGCACGCGCTGGCCGGTCAACAGCATCGTTGCCGCTTCGCCCAAAGCCAGCCGCAGTGCGAAGGCCGGCGTCGGCAGCAGCGCGGGACGATGCAGCACGCGCCCCAACGTACGTGCGAATTCGCGCTGCGGCACTGGCTCCGGCGCGGTGCCGTTGTAGGCGCCGCCAGCGCTGTCCTGTTCCAGCAACCATTGAATCATCGCCACCAGATCCTCGCGATGGATCCAGCTCAACCATTGGCGGCCATCGCCAATAGGGCCGCCCAGGCCCAGTTGGAATGGCAGCCGCATCTTTTGCAAGGCGCCGCCGTCGGGGCCCAGCACCACGCCCGTGCGCAGGCGACATACGCGCAGGCCCAGTGCCTCGGCTTCCATCGCTTCGTGCTCCCAGTCGCGACATAGCTGCGCGGCGAAGTCATCGCCGGCGGGCGCGGATTCGTCCAATGGGGTGTCATCACGCGGACCGTAGTAGCCCACTGCCGAGCCGGAGATCAACACATGCGGTCGGCGCAGCTGCGGGGTCATCCAGCGCAACAGCTTTTCGGTGGTGCCGATACGCGAATCGCGGATCTCCTGCTTGCGACGCGCGCTCCAGCGACGCGCGACGATGGGTGCGCCGGCCAGGTTGACCACCGCTTCAATCTCGTTGGCTTCGGCCAGGTCTTCGATCACGTGCACGCCGGGAAGACGCGGTGCGGTCTGGCGCGGATGGCGTGACCACACGGTCAGGCGATGGCCCACGCGCTGCAACTGCGCGCACAGCGCCTGGCCGATGAAACCACTGCCGCCGGTGATCAGGATGCGCATGGCCGTACTCCCGATGCGTTGCCGGCACTGTACGCCGATGCGCGTGTTCCGCCCGTGGAATGGACCGTCTGCTCGGTCCTGCGCGGCATGGCGACTACAATGGCCAGCATGACGCCCGGCCCCGAACGCCAGCCCCTGTTGTTGTTGCCCGGCCTGCTCTGCGACGAGCGCCTGTGGCGGAACCAGGCCAACGACCTGTCCGATATCGCCGATATCCGTATTGCCGACCTGACCCAGGACGACAGCGTCGCCGCCATGGCTCGGCGCGCTCTTGACGCCGCACCGCCCACGTTCGCCCTGGCAGCCCTGTCGATGGGCGGCTACGTGGCCTTCGAAATCCTGCGCCAGGCGCCGCAGCGGGTGAGCCGCCTGGCCTTGCTGGCCACCAGCGCCCGCGCCGATCCACCCAAGCGTGCCGCGGTCCGCCGCGCCAGCTTGGCCCTGGCGGCCAGCGGCCGCTTTGCCGGCGTAACCCGCAAGCTGCTGCCGCAGTTGGTGCATGCTCGCCATGTCGACGGCCCGGTTGGCCTGGAAGTGATGGCCATGGCCGAGCGCGTGGGGCGTGACGCCTTCCTGCGCCAGCAACAGGCGATCCTGGATCGCCCGGGTTCCAGCGCCTTGCTGGCCAACGTCCAGCTTCCCACCGTAGTGGGGGTGGGCGACGATGATCGCATGACGGCACCGGAAGAATCGCGCTTCATCCAGGCCGGCATCGCCGGCGCGCAGTTGCA
>Ga0160448_100119_pt1 | contig 38176 bp, 31 predicted proteins | sample HID1973M_E1MG_FD_108269 | JGI IMG/M metagenome (GOLD analysis project Ga0160448, IMG submission 108269) | Enriched mosquito-associated microbial communities from UW Madison campus, WI, USA - HID1973M_E1 MG | ecosystem: Host-associated > Arthropoda: Insects > Digestive system > Unclassified ...
GGCTTCGGCGGGAGCCGCGGCAGTGCGGGGGTATGGCGCATCGGCTGGCTCCGGCGTCCTGCCTCCGACAGCCGAGCGCAGCACATCCGTGTGCTGCTTGCGCCATACCCCCGCACCGCCGCGTCTTTCGGTGCTTTCAGGGCGTGGCTTCGTTCCTGGGTCGGCACCCTTGCGTGCCTGCCGTCGTTTCGACTTTGCCTGCCTTCGTAGAGCGGGGCTTGCCCCGCTGCCTTTGCTTTTGTTGGCCAAGAGCAGCGGGGCAAGCCCCGCTCTACGAAGATCAGGTTCCCCGGCTTCGCTTTGATCGAAGCCACGCCCCCAACGCCGCCCGAGGACGTCGTGCCCTGGGGGTCTGGCGCAAGCAGCACAGGGATGCTGCGCTCGCTCGTCGGAGCCATGGACGGCGGAGCCGAGCGATGCGCCAGACCCCCAGGGTGCGGCGGCCCCGTCCGGAGCCAAGGCTTTTCGCTTGCTCTCGACCGATCACATGACCGTGGCGTCCAGAGCCAGCCCAGCACCCGGTCATCACGGAGCGGCACCGGGCGCCTGCTTCCCGCAATCGGAGAAGAACCTTGTATTTCGCACTCAAGGGCATTCACACCCGTCGTTCCGACGTGCCGGTGATCCAACCCAAGGACTTTGCGCTTCGCTCTCGAGCGTGCGCCTGCGGCCTGGCAGCCCTGCCGTAGCCTGCGGGCTTTCCCGGAGAAGTCGCGCGTACCCGGCGCCGCGTCGCCGGCAAGACCGGCTCCTACAGGTGTCGCAACGTCTGCCGCAGCGCCGGCACGCAGCGCCGGCTCACTTCCAGCGGTACGGTGCCGCTGCGCAGCACCGCCTGCACGTGGCCATCGGCGCCGCGACGCAGCTCGACCAGTTCCTGGCGCGCGACCAGGCAGTTGCGGTGGATGCGGACGAAGCGGTCGGCGAACTCGTCCTCCAGCGACTTGAGCGACTCCTCGATCAGGTCCTCGCCGCGCGCATGGTGCACGACCACGTACTTCTCCTCGGCCTGCAGGTAGCGCACCTCCTCCACCGGGATCAGGCGCAGGCTGCCGCGCAGGCGCGCGCACAGGTGGGTGCGGCGGCCGTTGTGGGCCGCAGGCCGGCCGGCGAGGAAGGTGCGCACGCGCTCAAGCGCCGCCGCCAGCCGCTCGGGCCGGACCGGTTTGACCAGGTAGTCGAGCGCGGCGGCCTCGAACGCCGACAGCGCATGGGCGTCGTAGGCGGTGCAGAACACCACCGCGGTCGCCGGACTGGACATGGCCAGGCGCCGCGCGGTCTCCAGTCCGTCGATGCCCGGCATGGCGATGTCCAGCAACACCGCGTGCGGATGGTGCTCGGCACAGGCGTCGATCGCCTGCTGGCCGTCGCCGGCCTCAGCCACCACCTCCACCTCCGGCTCGTCGACGAGCAGCATCCGCAGGCGCTCGCGCGCCAGCGGCTCGTCGTCGGCGATCACGAGCTTCAGGCTAGGCATCGGACATGTGTCTGCAGGACCCCGCCTGCATAGTAGCGGCCGGCCCGTCTGCGCGTCACCGGGTTCGCGACCCGCTTGGCAGCCGGGCGCTCAGCCCACCAGGCGCCGTTCCAGCCACCGGCCCAGGTCGGAGATCTCCTGCGCGCAGACCTGGTGGGCCATCGGGTAGCGGTGCCATTCCACTTCGAAGCCGACCCGTTCCAGGATCTCCGCGCTGGCCTGGCCGTACTGCACCGGGATCACCGGGTCGCTGTCGCCGTGGGCGAAGAACACCGGCTGGGCGACCGCATTGGGATGGCGCTGCGCGGCCGCCGCCGCGCCGCCGGGCAGGTAGGTCGACAGGGCGACGATGCCGGCCAGCGGCTCGCGCCGGCGCAGGCCCGCGGCCAGGGCGATCGCCCCGCCCTGCGAGAAGCCGGCCAGCAGCAGCCGCGATGGCGGGATGCCGCGCTCGCCCTCGCGCGCGACCAGCGCCTCGACCTGCATGATCGATTCCTCCACGCCCGCCGCCTCGGCGCGGGTGGCGAAGTCCATGCCGGCGATGTCGTACCAGGCGCGCATGCGCATGCCGCCGTTGATCGTCACCGGACGCACCGGCGCGTGCGGGAACACGAAGCGCAACGCCGGCCAGTCGCGGTGCACCAGTTCGGGCACGATCGGAGCGAAGTCGTGGCCGTCGGCACCCAGGCCGTGCAGCCACAGCACCGTCCAGGCCGGCGACGGGCCGGTCTCGTGCTCCACGCATTCCAGCAGCATCGCGATGTCTTCTTCCCCGGGGACCGCCGGCATTATGCCTGCGACCCGGCGACCGCCGCGCGCAGTTCGGCCGCGCGCCGCAGCACCGGCGGCGGGTCGAGTTCCTCGGGGATGCACAGGATGCGGTGGCGACGCAGCCAGCGCCCGGGCGTGCGCGCCGCGCCGATCCACACCGTCGGGATCGCCAGCACCATGCCCACCACCACCGGCGACATCCACAGCGCCAGCCCCGGCGACACCGCCCAGGCCAGCGCACCCATGAACGCGCCGAACAGGCTCAGGCCCGCATAACTCTGCACCAGGCTGGACAGCGGCACGCTGCCGTCGTCGCGGCGCTGCGCCTCCCAGCCCGAATCGCGCCCGGCCAGCACTTCGGCCACGCCGCGCGACTGCCGGTACATGACGATCGGCGCCATCAGCGCGGCCAGCACGCTTTCCACCAGCACGCCGATGAAGGCGCGCACCGCGCCGCCGGCACCGCGCCGGGCCTGCGCATCGAACAGCATGGCCACGTAGCCGAACACCTTCGGCGCGAACAGCACGCCCATGGTCGCGGCGAACAGCCAGGCCACGCGCTGCGCATCGCGTTCGGCCCAGTAGCGCAGCGGCGAGAAGCCCGGCAGCTTGAAGCCGTCCCAGGCCAGGTCGGCGCTGTACAACGGGATCGCCAGGCCGACCAGCATCAGCATCGCCCACATCGGCGCGGTGAAGTAATGGCCGATGCCGACCAGCATGTGGGTGCGGCTGATCCAGTGCAGGCCGGCGCTGCCGACCACCCTGGCGTGCTGCAGGTTGCCCTGGCACCAGCGGCGGTCGCGCACCAGCAGGTCGGTGAGCGAGGGCGGGCCCTCTTCGTAGCTGCCGTCCAGTTCCGGCACCAGGTGGATCGCCCAGCCGGCACGCCGCATCAGCGCGGCCTCGACGAAGTCGTGGCTGAGGACGTGGCCGCCGAAGGGTTTGCGCCCGGGCAGTTCCGGCAGGCCGGCGTGGCCGGCGAAAGCGCGGGTGCGCAGCATCGCGTTGTGGCCCCAGTAGTTGCCCTCGCTGCCGTGCCACCAGGTCACGCCGCGCGCGATCACCGGGCCGTACACGTGCCCGCCGAACTGCTGCATGCGCGCGAACAGGGTCTGGCCGTTGACCACCCGCGGCATGGTCTGCACCAGGCCCACGCCCGGGTTGCGCTCCACCGCCGCGGCCAGCCGCACCAGGGTGGCACCGCTCATCACGCTGTCCGCATCCAGGATCAGCATCTGCGGATAGGCGCCACCGAAGCGCTGGACCCATTCGGCGATGTTGCCGGCCTTGCGCCCGGCGTTGTCGGTGCGGCGGCGGTAGAACAGGCGGCCGTGGCCACCGACCCGCTCCCGCAACGCGGCGAACTCGCGCGCTTCGGCGCCGGCCATTTCCGGACGGTGGCTGTCGCTGAGCACGAAGAAGTCGAAGGCGTCGAGCTGGCCGGTGGCCGCCACCGATTCGTACACCGCCTGCAGGCCGGCCATGATCCGCGCCGGGTCCTCGTGGTAGGTCGGCATCAGCAGCGCGGTGCGCGCGCCCAGCCGCGGCAGCGGGCCGTCGCGTTCGATGCCCAGCGGATTGCCACGGCCGGCCAGCAGCACGACGAAGCCGATGGCGGCGCTGACCGAGGACAGCGCGATCCAGGCGAACAGGAGCACGAACAGCGCCAGCAGCACCCCGTCCAGCACACTCAGCCCGCCCACGCGCAGCACCTGCAGCATGCCCATCGCCGCCAGCGCGGTCAGCACCGCGGTCGTGCCGACCACCAGCAGGCGGCGCCAGCCGATGCCGCGCGGCGACGTGGCCGGACGGCCGTCGGCCAGCCGGCCTTCGCGCAGCGACTGGCCCGGCATCGGCAGCGGCGACTCGATGGCCGGCAGCCATACGGCTTCGGTGACCGGCATGGAACCGACGGCCGGCACGGTCATCGCCGCGACCGGCGGCCGCCGGCGGATGGATCGGCGGATTTATCGGAAACGGGGAGCACGCGCTCTCTCCAGGTCGCGACGGCCGTACCCCACGGCACCGGTACCGGTCGCATCGCGCTATTGTGCGGCGCATCACCGCCGTTGCGGCAAGGGACGCAGCGCCCGGTTCAGGCCGGTTTTATGCCGTAACCGCTTCCATGGGCCCGGCTGGACGGCAAGGGCGACGCCGGATCCGCCTCAGTCGACCTCTTCCGGCGGCACCACCACGCCGTCCGGATCCACCGCCAGCCGGCCTGCCATCAGTACCGCCTGGGTGCGGTTGTTGACCCCCAGCTTGCGCAGCACCGCGGTCACGTGCGCCTTGATCGTCGCCTCGGACACGCCCAGGTCCCAGGCGATCTGCTTGTTGAGCCGGCCTTCGCCGAGCATCTGCAGCACGCGGAACTGCTGCGGGGTCAGCTCGCGCAGGCGCTGGGCCACGGCCTGTTCGTCGCGGTCCATGGCCGGCGCCGCCGCGGCCGCGGCCGGCGCCCAGCGCTCGCCTTCCAGCACCTGGCCCACCGCCACGGCGATCGTGTCCGAATCGGCCGACTTGGGAATGAAGCCCAGCGCGCCATGGTCCAGTGCGCGGCGCATCACCGCGGGCTCCTCGCGCGCCGACACCACCACCACCGGCAGCTGCGGATGCAGCGCGCGCAGATGCACCAGCGCGCTGAAGCCGTGCGCGCCGGGCATGTTGAGGTCCAGCAGCAGCAGGTCGGCGTCGGCATGCGCCTCGACCAGGCCGTACAGCGCGTCGACGCTGTCGGCCTCGTGCAGGGTCGCGTCCGGCAGGATCCGCTGCACCGCGCCGCGCAGGGCTTCGCGGAACAGCGGATGGTCGTCGGCGATCAGGATCGTGGACATGGCGCTGCCGGGTTCCGCGCGTCAGCGCACCTTGCGTTCGTTGACCAGCGACTCGACCACGGTCGGATCGGCCAGGGTCGAGGTGTCGCCGAGCTGGTCCGGCGCGTTCTCGGCGATCTTGCGCAGGATCCGGCGCATGATCTTGCCCGAACGCGTCTTCGGCAGGCCGGGCGCCCACTGCAGGTGGTCGGGCGTGGCGATCGGGCCGATCTCCTGGCGCACCCAGGCCACCAGTTCCTTCTGCAGCTCCTCGCTCTGCGTCTCGCCGGCCTTCAGAGTGACGTAGGCGTAGATGCCCTGGCCCTTGATGTCGTGCGGGAAGCCGACCACCGCCGCTTCGGCCACCTTCGGATGCAGCACCAGTGCGCTTTCCACCTCGGCGGTGCCGATGCGGTGGCCGGAAACGTTGATCACGTCATCGACGCGGCCGGTGATCCAGTAGTAGCCGTCGGCATCGCGCCGGCAGCCGTCGCCGGTGAAATAGGTGCCCGGATAGGTGCGGAAATAGGTGTCGATGAAGCGCTGGTGGTCGCCGTAGACCGTGCGCATCTGCCCGGGCCAGGAATCGAGCAGGACCAGGTTGCCCTCGGCCGCGCCCTCCTGGATCTGGCCGTCGGCATTCACCAGTGCCGGCTGCACGCCGAAGAACGGCAACGTGGCCGAACCGGGCTTGAGATCGGTGGCGCCGGGCAGCGGCGAGATCAGGATGCCGCCGGTCTCGGTCTGCCACCAGGTGTCCACCACCGGGCAGCGGCCGTCGCCGACCACGTCGTAGTACCAGCGCCAGGCCTCCGGGTTGATCGGTTCGCCGACGCTGCCGAGCAGGCGCAGCGACTTGCGCGAGGTCTTCTTCACCGGTGCCTCGCCCTCGCGCATCAGCGCGCGGATCGCGGTGGGGGCGGTATAGAAGATGCTGACCTGGTGCTTGTCGATCACTTCCCAGAAGCGCGAAACGCTCGGGTAGTTGGGCACGCCCTCGAACACCACCGAGGTGGCGCCGTTGGCCAGCGGCCCGTAGACGATGTAGCTGTGGCCGGTGACCCAGCCCACGTCGGCGGTGCACCAGTAGATGTCGTCCTCGCGCAGGTCGAACACCGCCTCGTGGGTATAGGCCGAGAACAGCAGGTAGCCGCCGGTGGTGTGCAGCACGCCCTTGGGCTTGCCGGTGGAACCGGAGGTGTAGAGGATGAACAGCGGGTCCTCGGCGTTCATCCGCTCCGGCTCGCATTGCGCCGGCTGGCCTTCGACCACGTCGTGGAACCAGCGGTCGCGCGGCGCCTGCATGGCGACCGCGCCGCCGGTGTGGCGCACCACCAGCACGGTCTCGACGGTGTGGGTGCCGGGCATCTTCAGCGCGGCGTCGACGTTGGCCTTGAGCGGGATCTTCCTGGAGCCGCGCAGGCCCTCGTCGGCGGTGATCACCAGCTTGCTGCCGCAGTCGGCCACGCGGTCAGCGATCGAGTTCGGGGCGAAGCCGCCGAACACCACCGAGTGGATCGCACCGATGCGGGCGCAGGCCAGCATCGCGACCACCGCGTCGGGGATCATCGGCAGGTAGATGGTGACCCGGTCGCCCTTGACCACGCCCAGGTTGCGCAGCGCGTTGCCCAGGCGGCAGACGCGCTCGTACAGCTCGCGGTACGTGACCTTCCGCGCCGGTGCGTCCGGGCTGTCGGGCTCGAACAGCAGCGCGGTCTTGTCGCCGCGCGTGGCCAGCTGCCGGTCCAGGCAGTTGACGCTGGCGTTGAGCTCGCCGTCGGCGAACCAGCGGATGCGGAAATCGGCCAGGTCGTAGCTGACGTCCTTGATGACGGTGGGCTCGCGGAACCATTCCAGCCGCCCGGCGGCCTTGCGCCAGAAGCCCTCCGGGTCCTCCACCGACTCGCGGTACAGGCGCAGGTAGTCGTCCTTGCCGATGCGCGCGCGCGCGGCGAATTCCGGCTTGACGGGATACAGGTCGGACATGGCTTCTCCCTCCTCGACGATGCCTCACGGCCGGCCGCGTTCGGCGCGGCGGCGGAACGACAGTTTGACGCATCCGTCGTGACGCATTGCAGCAGCACGGCTAAGACCTTGGTCGAAGCCGGGCGCTCGCCGCCTGCCGCCTGCATGCGGCAGGCGCGCAACGGCGGGCCTGCGCGCAGGCCGGGGCGAAGTGTTCGACTAATGGCGAATACCGCACGCGGGGCCGGCATGCGAAGTCTGCCCCGCGGCGGGCGACGTGCTTCGCAGGCTGCCGGCCGTTCGCGGGACTCGCCATCACAACGAGGGAGAGAGGGGCAATGAACAAGCATCCATCCGGGCTGGTGCGACGGCCGCTGGCCGCCGCAGGGCTGATGCGGCGACCGCTGGCCGCCGCGCTGCTGGTCGCGCTGGTGGCACCGGGCGCGGCATTCGCGCAGACCGCGCGCGAGAAGGCGCTGGAGGCCCGCGTGGCCGAACTGGAACGCCAGGTCCAGCTGCTGGTGTCCTCGCAGCAGCAACAGCAGTCGCAGATCGCCGCCACCCAGGAGCAGGTGGCCGGCGTGCAGGCCGCGCAGGTGGCCACGCCCGCGGCGGCACCCGTGCCGGCCGGCAAACAGCCGATCCAGAGCACCACCATCATGACCGCGGCCAACCCGGGGACCACGTTCTCCTACGGCGGTTTCATCAAGCTCGACGCCATGGTCACCGATACCAGCGACGGCCGCATCGCCGACGGGTCCTCCGGGCGCATGTTCTACGTGCCCAGCACCATCCCGGTGGGCGACGCCGGCGCCGACGGCGGCGATCCCTACACCGACTTCCACGCCAACTTCTCGCGCTTCTGGCTGGGCGCCGACCACATCACCGACGACGGCGACAAGCTGAAGGCGTACGTGGAGATGGACTTCTTCGGCGGCGGCAGCAACGCGCTCGCCGGCAACGAGGTCGCCACCAACACCTACGCGGTCACCCTGCGCCAGGCCTACGTGAGCTGGAACAACTGGCTGGCCGGCCAGACCTGGTCCAACTTCCAGGACACCGCCGCGCTGCCGGACGCGGTGGACTTCGTCGGCGTGACCGACGGCACCGTGTTCGTGCGCCAGGCCCAGGTCCGCTACACCAGCGGCCCGTGGTCGTTCGCGCTGGAGAATCCCAACACCACCGTCCAGGCCTACGCGCCCTACGCGGCCGCGGCCGGCCTGCGCACCACCACCGGCGACAACAACCTGCCGGACCTGACCGCGCGCTACAACATGAAGGGCGACTGGGGCCATTTCTCGGTGGCCGGCCTGCTGCGCCAGTTCAAGTCGGGCGACAACACCGACTCCGGCGGCGCGGTCAGCGTGTCGGGCAAGTTCAACCTGGGCAGCAGCGACGACCTGCGCTACATGGCCAACTACGGCAGCGGCATCGGCCGCTACATGGCCTTCGGCCTGGGCAGCGACGTGATGCAGGACGCCAGCGGCGACATCGACGCGATGAACGGGTGGGGCGGCTTCGTCGCCTGGCGGCACGCGTTCAATCCCAAGCTGCGCGGCAACCTGATGTACTCGGCCGCCGCGTTCGACAACGATGTCGCGCTCGTCGGCTGGGGCGTGACCGAACGCTCGCAGTCCTACCACGCCAACCTGATCTATTCGCCGTTCCCGAAGCTGGACATCGGTGCGGAAATCGGCTGGGGCCAGCGTTCGCTCGAGGATGACCGCGAAGGCGACCTCAAGCGCTTCCAGACCCACGTCAAATACAGCTTCTGAGGGAGGGGATCCACATGAGCACCATCGCGCAACACGCGTCGCCGTCCGGCGATCTCACCAAGGGCCACAAGAAGGTCATTTTCGCGTCCAGCCTGGGCACGGTCTTCGAGTGGTACGACTTCTACCTGTACGGCTCGCTGGCGGCGATCATCGCCAAGCAGTTCTTCAGCGGGGTCAACGAGACCACCGGCTTCATCTTCGCCCTGCTCGCGTTCGCCGCAGGCTTCGCGGTGCGTCCGTTCGGCGCGGCGTTCTTCGGCAGCCTCGGCGACCGTATCGGCCGCAAGTACACGTTCCTGATCACCATCGTGATCATGGGCCTGTCGACCTTCATCGTCGGCATCCTGCCGACGTACGCCAGCATCGGCGTGGCCGCACCCGTGATCCTGATCGCGCTGCGGCTGGCGCAGGGACTGGCGCTGGGCGGCGAGTACGGCGGCGCGGCCACCTACGTGGCCGAGCATGCGCCGGCCGGCAAGCGCGGCCTGTACACCAGCTTCATCCAGACCACCGCCACGCTGGGCCTGTTCCTGTCGCTGCTGGTGATCCTGGGTTGCCGGCTGTCGCTGGGAACCGAAGCGTTCGAGGCCTGGGGTTGGCGCATCCCGTTCCTGGTCTCGATCGTGCTGCTGGGCGTGTCGGTGTGGATCCGCCTGCAGCTGAGCGAATCGCCGCTGTTCCAGCAGATGAAGTCGGAGGGCAAGGGCTCCAAGCAGCCGTTCCGCGATTCGCTGAAGGACGGCAACCTCAAGCTGATGTTGCTGGTCCTGCTGGGCGCCACCGCAGGCCAGGCCGTGGTCTGGTACGGCGGCCAGTTCTACTCGCTGTTCTTCCTGACCCAGACGCTGAAGGTCGACGGCACCACCGCCAACCTGTTCATCGCCGCCGCGCTGGTGCTGGCCACGCCGTTCTTCATCTTCTTCGGCTGGCTGTCGGACAAGATCGGGCGCAAGAAGATCATCCTCGCCGGCTGCCTGCTGGCCGCGGTGACCTACTACCCGATTTTCCAGGGCCTGACCCACTTCGCCAATCCGGCGGTCGAGGAGGCGCGGCAGAACTCGCCGGCGGTGGTCCACGCCGACCCGGGCAAGTGCTCGTTCCAGTTCGACCCGATCGGCAAGAAGGTGTTCACCAACTCCTGCGACATCGCCGCGGCGGCGCTGGCCAAGGCCGGCATCCCGTACGAGGTCAAGACCGCGCCGGGTGCGGTTGCGCAGATCACCATCGGCGGCACCGAGGTGAGCTCGTACGAGGCCGCCGGCCTGTCCAAGGACGAGGTCAAGGCCAAGGCCGACGCCTTCGGCAAGGAGCTGAAGGCCGCGCTGACCGCGGCAGGCTATCCGGAGAAGGCCGACCCGGCGCGGATCAACAAGGCCGGCACGCTGTTCCTGCTGTGGGTGCTGGTGATCTACGTGACCATGGTCTACGGCCCGATCGCCGCCTACCTGGTGGAGCTGTTCCCGACCCGCATCCGCTACACCTCGATGTCGCTGCCCTACCACATCGGCAACGGCTGGTTCGGCGGCTTCCTGCCGACCATCTCGTTCGCCCTGGTCGCCGCCACCGGCAACATGTACTTCGGCCTGTGGTACCCGATCGGCATCGCGTTGATGACCGTGGTGATCGGCGGCCTGTTCCTGCGCGAAACCAAGGATGTGGACATTTCGAAGTAACCGTCCCCTCCGCCGGCGGCAACGCCGGCAACCCCCGGCGCCGGCCCTTCATGGGCCGGCGTTTTTTATGGGTTTTCCTCCCGATTGCGGGACCAGGCGCAAGCGGTTGCCTGTCCGTGATGCCGGGGGGCTGGGCCGATGGGCTGGACGCTGGGGCCATGTACTCGGCTCGGTGAAGGGCGAAAAGCTTCGGCTCCGGACGGGGCCGACCCAACCCGACGCCTTTGCTCCCACTCCTGTGGCGTGTGCGTCGCCCCCTCAGTTCGGAGAAGAACCTTCTTCAGGACTAAGCCGCGGCCGCGGCGGGCCGCTCACGGCGCCAGTGCGCCTCGCGCAGCGCCAGCCCCAACAGCAGGCCGCAGACGGCAGCGTAGACGCTGGTGCTGGTCTGGTGGGCGAACATCGACTGGGTCATGCCGCTGAGCATGAACGCCACCACCACCATCACTCCGGCCGGCGCCGAGCCGCGCAGGCGGCCGCCCCGCGTCTGGCGGCGCAGGTACAGGAACAGGCCCAACGGAATCCCATACAGCAGGACCAGCGCGAGGATGCCCGGCACGCCCATGGTCGCCGCCCATTCGGCCAGGTCGTTGTGCGCATGGCCCAGGTGGCAGCGCTCGACCTTCCATGCCGACTCGCCCCGGCAGGCCGGCAGGCGCTGCATGGCCCGGTCGAACTCGCCGAAGCCGACGCCGGTCCATGGCTTGTCCACGAAGGCGTCGACCGCCACCTGCAAACGCTCCAGGCGCGCGCCGGCCGAGGAGTTGTGGTCGCCGCGGTCCATCCGCTCGATGTCCCGGCGCAGTTCCGACAGCCGCAGCTGCTGGGTCAGCGCCGGCACCGACGTCAACAGCACGATGCCGCTGGCCACCAGCGCGCCCAGCAGCAGCCCACGGCTGCGACGGCTGCTCCAGCCGCTGCCGAATACCAGCACCAGCAGCAGGAGCAACAATCCCGGCCAGGCGCCGCGGGTGCCGCTGAGCATGATCGCCAGCATGCCCAGCGCCAGGCCGACCGCGGTCCAGTGCCAGCTGCGTGGCGGGCGGCAGAACACCGCCAGCACCATCAGCACCAGCACCACGTCGGCGAAAACAATCGCATTGGCCCAGCCGTCGGCGCGCAGCGCGCCGGCCAGGACCTGGGCCAGGGCCAGCGCGGCGGCGGCCACCAGCCCGGCCAGCGCACCCCGCCACAGCATTTCCCGCGGCGGCTGCAGGGCCCAGGCCCAGGCCATGGTCCAGGGCAGCACTAGCAGGCGGTCGCGTTCGTCCAGGCCCTGGCCGGTGTGCATCAGCATGACCGACGCCAGCGCCACCAGGATCGGTACGATCCCGGCCACCGCCACCAGCAACCAGGGCCAGCCGATCTCGCGCGTGGCCCGGGCCACGCGCAGCGGCACCAGCAGGGTCGAGGCCAGCAGCAGCAGGCCGAACGGCAGCAGGCCCTTGGGAATGGCCAGGACCAGCGCCGGCAGGCACCACAGGCCCAACGCCGCGCAGGCCCGGGCCCAGCCCAGCCGGCGATCGCCACCATTGTCCAGCCGCATGACGTCCATTCCGATCCCGCACCGGGTGCGGCGCATGTTCGGGTCCGTTCCCGGAACATGCGCTGAGCCGGCGTCCGTGTCCCTAGTCGTCTTCCCGGCCCTGTTCGGCGGCGGCCCGCGCCCGCTCTTCCTCGCTGGCCATGCATTCGCCGGTGACCGCGTCCGGTGGCACCAGCCACCAACGCCGGCGGTTGGAAATGCCGGCCAGTTCGATCCGTTCGCGGTCGACGCAGGCCTCCAGCGCGCCCTCCTGCACCAGCAGCCAGCGCCCCGGCGCCTGCGCCTGCCAGGCCACGCCGCGCCGAAGCTGTTCCTCCCAAGGCACCTTGAAGCCGAAGTCCGCCGCCGGGCGATCGGCCATCAGCAGGTTCTGTTCTTTCCAGGCGACCAGGCCCAGTCCGGCATGGGGGCCGATGCGGCGACCGGCGTCGGCCATGACCCCGCGCGCGGAGCTGGCATCGTTGAGGATCGGATAGCCGACCACGCTGAAGATCACCCACAGCCCGGCCAGTGCGGCGAACAGCGCGGCCGCCGCGCGGCGGCGGAACGCCAGCGCGCAGCCCAGCGCCCACACGCCGATCGCCAACAGCATCCAGGCGCCGGCGCGGACGCCGTCCGGATCCAGGCCGCGCTGCTGCTGCAGGCGCATCGCCATCGAACCGGCTTCCTGCAGCGCCGCGATCCCGGCCGCCGCGAACAGCACCCCCACCGACGCCACCAGCGCCAGCAGCAGCGCGCCTGCCCAGCGCTGGCGCAACAGGCCCGGCAGCAGCGGCGCCAGCGCCAGGCACATCATCGGCAGCGCCGGCATGATGTAGACGTCGCGCTTGCCGGCCGGAATCGAGAAGAACACCAGCACCAGCGCCCACCACGCCAGCGGCAGCAGGTAGCGCGCATCGCGCCGCCGCAGCCGGCGCCGCCACGCGGGGATGGCCCAGGGCAGCGCCAGCACCGGCGGGATCCACATCGTCGCCATCACCCCCAGGTGGTACCAGACCGGCTGGTGGTGGTCCCAGGACTGCGAATAGCGCCTAGCGGTCTGCCGGAACAGGATGTCGTCCAGGTAGGCGCGGTATTCGGGCAGGTCCCGCGACAGCGCCACCGTCACCACCGGCAGCAGCCACACCGACACCGCGGCGAGGAACGCCAGCGGGCCCAGCCAGAAACGCGGATCGCGCGCGTCCACCCGTACCCGCGGCCAGCCGCGCCAGGAGGCGATCGCCGCCGGCAACAGCATCAGCAACGCGATCGCGCCCACGCCCTTGGTGATCGTACCCAGGCCGGCCGCCGCCCAGCCCAGCGCCCACCAGCGCCAGTCCGGCCCGCGCAGCAGGTGGCGCAGCAGGCCGTAGTTGGCCAGGGTGATGAAGAAGGTGACCAGCGGATCGATCTGCGCCTTCTTCGCCTGCCAGGTGAACTGGAACGCGAACAGCAGCGCCCAGGCCGCGTATAGCCCCACGCGCCGCGTCCACAGCCGCCGTCCCAGGTCCTGCACGCACCACAGCGTGCCCAGCGCGGCCAGCAGCGACGGCAGCAGGAACGCCACGCGCCAGTTGCCGAAGACCATGTAGAACGCGGCCTGCAGCCACATCAGCATCGGCGGCTTGTCCGAATACAGTTCGATGCCGCGGCGCGGGAACAGCCAGTCGCCGCTCTCGATCATCTGCCTGGCGACCAGGGCGAAGCGCGGTTCGTCGGCCGGCCACGGGTCGCGCAGGCCCAGGCCCACGCCGAGCACCAGCAGGGCCACTGTCCAGAACAGCCAGGTATCGCGGGTGCGGGTATCGAAGGTCGGCATCGGATGCCGATATTAGCCGGCGCTCAGTCGAGCCTGCGCAACCGGGCGTAGAAGAAACCGTCCATCCCGTCCTCGCCCGGCAGGCGCTGCCGGCCCGGGCCGGCGGCATGGCCGAAGCCGTCCGTCAGCGGCTCGGCGCGCGCGTCGGGCGTGCGGGCCAGGAACGCTTCGACCTGGGCGGCATTCTCCTCGGCCAGGACCGAACAGGTCGCATACAGCAGCACGCCGCCGGGACGCAGCAACGGCCACAGCGCATCGAGCAGCCGGGCCTGGGTCTGTACCAGCGCCTCGAGGTCCGCCTCGCGCCGGTGCAGCAGGATGTCCGGCTGGCGCCGGACCACGCCGGTGGCCGAGCACGGGGCATCGAGCAGGATCGCGTCGAAGGTGAAGCCGTCCCACCACAGCGCCGGCGCAGTGGCGTCGGCGGCGCGCACCTGCACGCGCCCACCCGCGGCCGGTTCGGCCACGCCCGAACGGCGCAGGTTGTCCTCGATGCGCGGCAGCCGGCGCGGGTCCACGTCCAGTGCCAGCAGTTCCAGCGTCGGGTCGCGTTCGAGCAGGTGCGCGGCCTTGCCGCCCGGCGCGGCGCAGGCGTCGAGCACGCGTGCGCCCGGTTCGGGCGCCAGCGCATCGGCGGCCTGCTGCGCCGAGCCGTCCTGCACCGCGACCAGGCCCTCGTCGAAACCGGGCAGCGCCTTCACCGGCACCGGTGCGTCCAGGCGCAGGGCGTCGGCCAGGCGCGGCTCGGGCGCGGCCACGATTCCGGCTTCCTGCAGCCGCGCGCGGTAGTCGGCGGGCGTGGTCCGCCGCGGATTGACCCGCAGCCACAGCGGCGCCGGCTGCGCGCTGGCGGCGAACACCGCCGCGGCCTGCATCGGCCAGGCCGCCTCGATTTTCGTGCGCAACCACGCCGGCCAGGCTCCGGCCGGGTCGGCCGGCGGAAATCCTTCGCGCTGGGCCCGGCGCAACAGCGCGTTGACCAGGCCGGCCTGGTGCGGCCGGCCCAGCGCGCGCGCGGCTTCGACGGTGGCGTCCAGCGCCGCGTGCGCCGGCAGGTGCAGGCCGTCGAGCTGCGCGCAGCCGGCCAGCAGCAATGCGATCAGCGGGCCGTCGTTAGGACCGGGCGGCTTCTGCAGCCAGCCGTTCAAGGCCGGCCCATAGCGGTAGCGGCCGCGCAGCGCGGCGAAGGCGATGGCCTCCAGCAACGCGCGGTCGCGCGGATCGGGCAGCCGCGGCAGCGCCGAGGCCAGTTCGGTCTTCAGCGAACGGCCGCGATGGACCACCGCGTCGAGCACCTGCGCGGCCAGCACGCGCGTTTCCACGCCCGGCGCCAACGGCCGCCGCTCGCGCTCGGCGGCGCGCGGCGCGCGCGGCTTGCCGGAGGGGGGCTGCGGCTGCGACATGCTCAGCCGGCCCGGGCCAGGTCGCGGCGCGCGTTGAGCCAGTCGGCCGCGGTGATCGCGCGGCCGCCGTCGCGCTGGACCACGCGCAGGCGCAGCACGCCCTGGCCGCAGGCGACGTCGATGCCGTCGCGGCCGGCGGCCAGCAGCGTGCCCGGTGCCGCTTCGTGCGCCGCATCGAGGGCGACCGCACCGTGGATGCGCAGGCGTTCGCCGGCGACGATGGCTTCGGCCACCGGCCACGGATCGAACGCGCGCACGGTGCGCGCCAGTTCGGCCGCCGGCCGGTTCCAGTCCAGCCGCGCCTCGGCCTTGTCCAGCTTGTGCGCGTAGGTCACGCCTTCGGCCGGCTGCGGCCACGGCACCGGACGGACCCCGGCGCGCAGCAGGCCCAGGCCATCGGCCAGCACCTGCGCGCCCAGTTCGGCAAGGCGGTCGTGCAGCCGGCCGCCGGTTTCGTCCGCGCCGATGTCCGTGGTCCGCGCCAGCAGCACCGGACCGGTGTCCAGCCCGGCTTCCATCTGCATCAGGCACACGCCGGTCCCGGCGTCGCCGGCCTGGATCGCGCGCTGGATCGGCGCGGCGCCGCGCCAGCGCGGCAGCAGCGAGGCATGCACGTTCCAGCAGCCGTACTGCGGGATCCCGAGCACCGCGCGCGGCAGGATCAGGCCGTAGGCGACCACCACGATCAGGTCCGGGGCGATCCTGCGCAGCGCGTCCTGCGACGCGGCATCGCGCAATGTCTCCGGCTGCAGCACCGGGATGCCACGGGCGATCGCTTCGAGCTTGACCGGCGAAGCGGCCAGGCCGCGCCCGCGGCCGGCCGGGCGATCGGGCTGGGTGTAGACGGCGACCACCTCGTGCTGCCGCGCGGCGACGCGCAGCGAAGGCACCGCGAATTCCGGGGTGCCGGCGAAAACGATCCTCATCGGGTCACGGACTCCATGCAGCCGCGCCGCCGCGCGACGGCGCCACGAGCGCAACCGGCGGCGGGTGGAAAGGCGGGAACGCGGTGCGCGGCTTGTGCGGGACGCACGCCTGCCGGCTCAGGCCGCGTGCTTGCGCTGCTTGGCCAGCTTCTTGCGCACCATCTCGCGCTTGAGCGGCGAGAGGTAGTCGATGAACAACTTGCCGTCCAGGTGGTCGATCTCGTGCTGGATGCACACCGCCAGCAGGCCATCGGTGCCCAGCTCCTGCTCGCGGCCGTCGCGGTCCAGGTAGCGCACGGTGATGCTGTCGGCGCGGGTCACGTCGGCGAAGATCCCGGGGATCGACAGGCAGCCTTCCTGGTAGACCTGTTCGCCCTGGCGGGTGCCGATCTCCGGATTGACGAACACCATCGGCTGGTCCTTGCCCTCGCTCACGTCGATGACCATGAAGCGCAGGTGCTGGTCGACCTGGGTCGCGGCCAGGCCGATGCCCGGCGCGGCGTACATGGTCTCGAACATGTCGTCGACCAGGCGCTGGAACTCCGGGCTGGCCAGCCGCGCGGCATCGACCGGCGCGGCCCGGGTGCGCAGGCGCGCATCGGGAAACTCGAGGATGGGAAGCTGGGCCATCGGGGCACTCCGGGAAGATAAGGCCGGGGCAAACCGGCCGGCCGTCGCAATTCTAGCGCGGATGCTTGCGCAACGGCCTGAATTCTGGACTATAGTCCGCGGACCTGTTGGGGAATCAGGCGGGATCGCAACCATGTTGAATCGCCTTCGGACGGTCTTCGCCGTCGCGATGTTGACCGTCGCCACCTACGCCGCCGCCGTCGAGTCGCGCGGTGGCCACCCGGAAACCTATGTCGTGGTCCGGGGCGACACGCTCTGGGACATCGCCGGGCGCTTCCTCGGCAAGCCGTGGCTGTGGCCGGAAATCTGGCAGGCCAATCCGCAGGTCGCCAATCCGCACCTGATCTTCCCGGGCGACGTCCTCAGCCTGGCCTACCTGGACCGCGTGGCGGTGCAGCCGGGCCCGCGCGAGGAGGCCCCGATCGGCGCAGTGCCGCTGTCGGAGATCGAGCCGTTCCTGAAGAACCTGCGGGTGACCGACTCCTTCGAGCACCTGCCCTACGTGGTCGGCTTCGAGGACAACCGCCTGCGCGGCAGCGCCGGCCAAGCCGCCTACGTGCAGGGCCTGCCGGGTGTGCAGGTCGGCCAGCGCTACATGGTGCTGCGTCCGACCGTGCGCTTCGCCCAGCCGCGTCCGTTCCAGGACCTGGAGGCCAACGGCCAGCCCCTGGCGCTGGACGGCAACCTGTGGCGCGACTACGTGCCGCCGACCGGCCGCAACGAGTTCCTCGGCTTCGAACTGGCCCAGGTCAACGTCGGCACCATCACCCGGGCTCCGGCCGGCAACATCCAGGTCGCCACCCTGCAGCTGGAGGACAGCGGCCACGAAGTGCGCGCCGGCGACCGCGTGGTCCCGGTCGAGGCGCAGCCGTACGACCTGCAGTTCTTCCCGCATCCGCCGGCCTCGCAGCCCGCCGAGGTGCGCGTGCTGGCCGTGGCCGATTCGTTCAGCGCCGCCGGGCCGCGCGACGTGGTCGCCCTGTCCGCCGGCCGCCTGGACGGCATCGACAACGGCACCGTGTTCTCGCTATGGCGCCACGGCACCCACGTCAACAACCGCGTCACCGGCGGCAACACCTCGCGCATGGACGACCAGTTCACCGGCACCGGCCGCACGGTGGCCCTGCCCGACGAATACGCCGCCCATGCGATGGTGTTCCGCACCTTCGACAAGGTCGCCTACGCGCTGGTGATGGACGGGGTGAAGCCGGTCCGGGTCGGCTACGACGCCCGGCATCCGGACGCGCAGTAAGCCGCGCAGGCGATTTCCTACAGCACGACGCGACGGCGCCCGAGGGCGCCGTCGCCGTTTCCGGGCCAGGATTCGGTGATGTCCGCGAATCCGACCACGCCCGATCCGGTCCCGTTGCTGCGCCAGGTGTTCGCCGCCCGCGCGGCGCCACCCGGTGCCGCGCCGGCCACCCAAGCGACGCGCGGCATCTTCGGCGACGACGCCGGACCGTTCCGGCGCGGCGTCGCGACCGCCGAGGCGATCGACCACGCCCTGGCCTGGCTGTCGCGCTCCGGCCACCACCTGCTGGGCCGCGACGACCCGCGCTATCCGCCGCTGCTGCGGCAGGCGCCGGATCCGCCGCTGGCGTTGTTCGTCGATGGCGATCCGGACGCGCTGTGGCGACCGGCGGTGGCGGTGGTCGGCAGCCGTGGCGCCAGCGCCGGTGGCCGCGACAACGCGCGCCTGTTCGCCGATGCGCTGTGCCGCGCCGGCCTGTGCGTGGCCAGCGGCCTGGCCGCCGGCATCGACGCGGCCTCGCACGAGGCCGCGCTGGCCGTCCCCGGCGGCGTCACCGTCGCCGTGCTCGGCACCGGCCCGGACGTGGCCTATCCGCGCCAGCACGCACGCCTGCGCGAACGCGTCGCCGCGCGCGGCGCGGTGGTCAGCGAACACCCGCCCGGCACGCCGCCGCGGCAATGGCACTTCCCCGGGCGCAACCGGATCATCGCCGGGTTGTCGCTGGGCACCCTGGTGGTGGAGGCGGCGCTGCGTTCCGGCGCGCTGATCACCGCACGGCTCGCTGCCGAAGCCGGACGCGAGGTGTTCGCCGTGCCCGGCTCGATCCACCATCCCCAAGCGCGCGGCTGCCATCGCCTGATCCGCGACGGCGCCCAGCTGGTCGAACATCCCGACGAGGTGCTGGCCGGGATCGCCGCGCCGGCCGGGCGCCTGGCCGTCACGCTGGTACCCTCCGCGCCCGTGCGGTCGGCCGCGGCTGGGGCCTCCTCCGGGTATCTGAATACACCACCAGCCGGCAACGGCGACCACGACAGGTTGTGGGCAGCGCTCGGCTACGACCCCACCCCTATGGATGCGCTGGTCGAACGGACCGGATTGACGGCCGCCGCGGTGTCCTCCATGCTGCTGGCCATGGAACTGGATGGGCGGGTCGCGGTCGAACATGGCCGCTATGCACGCCGGTCCACCGGCGGCGGCACGGTCGCCCGGCGCGGCGGCTGAGGACCGGGCAAGTCACGCCGCCGCCCGTGGTTCCCCACCCCACGGCGCCCCACCGGGCGCAGGCCGAGGGCAATGAAAGAAAGCATCCTGGATGTCCTGCTCTACCTGTTCGAACACTACATCGGCGACGATGCGGACACCCTCCGCGACCGCGACCCGCTGCAACAGGGCCTGATCGAGGCCGGCTTCAGCCCCAGCGAGATCAGCAAGGCCTTCGACTGGCTCGACGGCCTGGCCCAGCAGCGCCCGGCGGCCGGCGAGGCACGGGTCAACGGCCCGGTGCGCGTCTACCACGGCCCCGAACTGGACCGGCTCGATGTCGAGTGCCGCGGTTTCCTGCTGTTCCTGGAACAGCAGGGCGTGCTCGATGCCGACCAGCGCGAACTGGTGCTGGACCGGGCCATGGCCCTGGACCAGGAGGAGCTGGACCTGGACGACCTGAAGTGGGTCGTGCTGATGGTGCTGTTCAACCAGCCTGGCGCCGAAGCCGCGTACGCATGGATGGAAACCCAGATGTTCGGCGAGGAACCCGAACCGGTGCACTGACGCCGATGCATCGCGTTCGCTTCCGGAAGCCGGCGCAAGCCGGCTTCCGCGCATCCGGGGCATAGGGTAAGTTGCACGCACGCTTACGGGGAAACGCATGGGCGACTGGTACTACGCCACGGCCGACGGGCAGCGGTATGGCCCGCTGCCGGCCATGGAACTGCGCGCGCTGGCCGCGGTCGGCACCGTCGGCGCGCAGACGCTGGTCTGGCGCGAAGGCATGGCCCGGTGGCAGCCGCTGCACGAGTGCGCAGCCGACCTGGACCTGCCGGTGCTGCCACCGCCGCTGCCGGCAGCGGCAACGGCCACGCAGCCGCCACCGTCCGGCCTGTCCGGCTGCGCCATCGCCGCGCTCGTCGTCGCCGTCGGCATGGTCGTCATGGCCATGCTCGGCATCCTCGCGGCCATCGCCCTGCCGGCCTACAACGACTACATCCTGCGCGCGCACGCCAGCGCGGCCATCGCCGAGGCGCAGGCCCTGCAGGTCCAGGTCGCCGAGTCCCTCGCCGCCAACGGCCATTGCCCGCGCAACGGCGAGGAGGACTTCGGCGAACCGGCCAGCTATGCGCGCGGGCACCTGGCCAGCGTGACCTTCGGCGAATTCGAGGAAAGCGACCTGTGCGGGCTGGAGGCGAGGATCGCCGCGCCGGGCAAAGCCGCGCTGGACGGCAAGGCGATCTGGCTCGAATACCGCCCCGGGGACGGCCGCTGGCAATGCAGCTCGGACGCGGACGACCGCTACTTGCCGGTGTCCTGCCGCGGCTGAGCCGCTTCCCTTCCATGGATCCACACCGCAAAGGACGCAACGCATGACCGAGTGGTACTACGCCGATCGCCAGCGCCGCCAGATCGGCCCCCAGTCCGCCGAAGTCCTGGTCCAGCGTTTCCGTGCCGGCGAGATCGACGCCGCCACCCTGGTCTGGCGCGAAGGCCTGCCCGCCTGGCAGCCGCTGGGCTCGCTGCGCGGCGAACTGGGCCTGGACGAGGCGCCGGCGACCCTGGACTTCCGGATCGAACCGGTACTGGCGCCCTCCACGCCCGCATCCGCCCCGCCGGACGACGCCTTCGCCGGTGCGTCGACCGCACCCGCCGGCGGCTACAGCCCCTACGCCGCCCCGGCGGCCGTGGTGCACGCCCATGCCGGCGGTGCACCGGTCCACGGCGGCGAAGTGGTGATGGCCGGCCTGTGGCGCCGCTTCGCCGCCGCAGTCATCGACGGCGTGGTGACCGGCGTGGCCAGCTATGCGCTGATGATCCCGCTGATGCTGGCGTTCGGGGTGAGCCTGTCGGCGATGGCCCAGTCCGAACTGGCCGGCGCCGGCGCCAACGCGACCTTCCTGCTGTTGAACTACACCATCAGCCTGGGCGTGCCGGCCCTGTACTTCGCCTGGATGCATTCCTCCGGCACCCAGGCCAGCCTGGGCAAGATGGCGGTGGGCGCCAAGGTGGTCCGCACCAGCGGCGAGCCGATCGGCTTCGGGCGCGCGTTCCTGCGCTACCTGGCCTACCTGCTGTTCGCCGTGCTCACCTGCGGCGCGGGTGTGCTGATCTCCGGCCTGATGGTCGCCTTCACCGAACGCAAGCAGGCCCTGCACGACATGATCTGCGACACCCTGGTCGTGGACCGCTGGGCCTACACCGACCACCCGGAGTGGCAGCAACGCGGGCTGGGCACGGTCACGGTGGTGATCCTGGTGCTGTTCGGCCTGTTCCTGGCCGCGGCCGGGGTGATGGTGGTGGCCATGATCGGCGTGCTGTCGTCGATGAAATGGAACTAGCCCCGGCGTGCCCGGACGGCGGTCCGGCTTGACACGGCCGGCCACGGCGTGATTCACGTATAAAAAGGACAGCGACCGCGCCCGGGGGCCCCCTCCCGGGCGTCGGCTTCTCTGGCGGACGCGTTCTTCACGCCGCGCTCACCGCCCGCATCCGGTCCCGGAAGGACCGCCGCCGCACCCAGAGCACCACCCAATGCCCAAGCACCTGCTCATCGTCGAATCGCCCGCCAAGGCCAAGACGATCAACAAATACCTCGGCAAGGACTTCATCGTCCTGGCCTCCTACGGGCACGTCCGCGACCTGGTGCCCAAGGAAGGCGCGGTCGACCCCGAGCGCGGCTTCGCCATGCGCTACGACCTGATCGACAAGAACGAGAAGCACGTCGACGCCATCGCCCGCGCCGCCAGGGGCGCCGACGACATCTGGCTGGCCACCGACCCGGACCGCGAGGGCGAGGCGATCAGCTGGCACATCGCCGAGATCCTCAAGGAGCGCGGCCTGCTCGAGGGCAAGCCGCTGCACCGGGTGGTGTTCACCGAGATCACCCCGCGCGCGATCAAGGAGGCGATGACCCAGCCGCGGCAGATCGCCGGCGATCTCGTCGACGCGCAGCAGGCCCGAAGGGCACTCGATTACCTGGTCGGCTTCAACCTCTCCCCGGTGCTGTGGCGCAAGGTGCAGCCGGGCCTGTCGGCCGGCCGCGTGCAGTCGCCGGCGCTGCGCATGATCGTCGAGCGCGAGGAAGAGATCGAAGCGTTCCGGGCGCGCGAGTACTGGAGTATTGCCGCCCAGTTGAATCATGCCGCGCAGCCGTTCACCGCCAAGCTGGTGAAGCTGGACGGCAAGAAGTTCGAACAGTTCACCATCACCGACGGCGAAACGGCCGAGGCGGCGCGCCTGCGCCTGCAGCAGGCCGCCGCCGGCGCGCTGCACGTCACCGACGTGGCCAGCAAGGAACGCAAGCGCCGCCCGGCGCCGCCGTTCACCACCTCGACCCTGCAGCAGGAAGCGTCGCGCAAGCTCGGCTTCACCACCCGCAAGACCATGCAGGTCGCGCAGAGGCTCTATGAAGGCGTGACCCTGGGCGAGGAAGGCACGGTCGGCCTGATCAGCTACATGCGCACCGACTCGGTGAACCTGTCGCAGGAAGCACTGGCCGAGATCCGCGACGTGATCGCGCGCGACTACGGCACCACCTCGGTGCCGGACAAGCCGAACTTCTACCAGACCAAGTCCAAGAACGCGCAGGAAGCGCACGAAGCGATCCGCCCGACCTCCGCGCTGCGTACCCCGTCGCAGGTGTCGCGCCACCTCACCGACGACGAGCGCAAGCTCTACGAACTGGTGTGGAAGCGCGCGGTGGCCTGCCAGATGGTCCCGGCCACGCTCAACACCGTCTCGGTCGACCTGGCCGCCGGCAGCGAGCACACGTTCCGCGCCAGCGGCACCACGGTGGTGTTCGCCGGCTTCCTGGCCGTGTACGAGGAAGGCAAGGACGTCAAGGCCGCCGAGGACGAGGACGAAGGCCGCAAGCTGCCGCCGCTCAAGCCCGGCGAACGCGTGCCGCTGGACCGCATCCATGCCGACCAGCATTTCACCCAGCCGCCGCCGCGCTTCACCGAAGCGGCGCTGGTCAAGGCGCTGGAGGAGTACGGCATCGGCCGGCCCTCGACCTACGCCTCGATCATCCAGACCCTGCTGTTCCGCAAGTACGCGGAGATGGAAGGCCGCGCGTTCAAGCCCACCGACGTGGGCCGCGCGGTCAGCAAGTTCCTGTCCGGCCACTTCACCCGCTACGTGGACTACGACTTCACCGCCAACCTGGAGGACGAACTGGACGCGGTCTCCCGCGGCGAGGAGCAGTGGGTGCCGTTGATGGAGAAGTTCTGGGGCCCGTTCAAGGAACTGGTCGAGGACAAGAAGGAGTCGCTGGACCGCACCGACGCCGGCAGCTCGCGCTCGCTGGGCACCGATCCCAAGAGCGGCAAGGAGGTCAGCGCGCGCATCGGCCGCTTCGGCCCGATGGTGCAGATCGGCACCGTCGACGACGAGGAGAAGCCCAAGTTCGCCTCGCTGCAACCGGGCCAGAGCATCTACTCGATCTCGCTGGAGGACGCGCTGAAGCTGTTCGACATGCCGCGCGTGCTGGGCGAAAGCAACGGCGAGACGGTCAGCGTCGGCATCGGCCGCTTCGGTCCGTTCGCCAAGCGCGGCAGCATCTACGCCTCGCTGAAGAAGGAGGACGATCCGTACAAGGTCGACCTGGCCCGCGCGGTGTTCCTGATCGAGGAGAAGGAAGAGATCGCGCGCAACCGGATCATCAAGGAATTCCCCGGCAGCGACATCCAGGTGCTCAACGGCCGCTTCGGCCCGTACCTGAGCGACGGCAAGCTCAACGGCAAGATCCCCAAGGACCGCGAGCCGGCCTCGCTGACCCTGGAGGAAGTGCAGCAGCTGATGGCCGAGACCGGCAAGCCGGCGCGGCGCGGCTTCGGCGCGAAGAAGACCGCAGCCAAGGGCGCGGCCAGGAAAGCGGTGGCAAAGGACGCGGCGCCGGCAAAGAAGGCCGCCGCGAAGAAGGCACCGGCGAAGAAAGCCACGAAGAAGGGCGTGGCGAAAAAAACCTCGCCCGCCAAGGCCGCGAAGAAGGCGCCGGCCAGGAAAGCGGCGCGCTCCGCAGCGGACGACGCGCCGCCGTTCTGAGACATCGATCACCCCGGTCCTTCATCCGCCGGCGGCGGGCCGGCGGCTACCATCTTCCGCATGGCCCGTACCGTCGCAATCGATGAAGCCGCCGCGCTGCTGCAGCGTGGCGGCGTGCTCGCCTATCCGACCGAGGCGGTGTGGGGCCTGGGTTGCGATCCGGACGACGAAGCGGCCGTGCTGCGCCTGCTCGAACTCAAGCAGCGCCCGCTCGAGAAGGGATTGATCCTGGTCGCCGCGCACCTGGATCCGCTGCGGCGCTGGCTCGACCTGCCGGCGCTGCCACCGGAACGGCTGGCCGTGGTCCTGGCCAGCTGGCCCGGTCCGCACACCTGGGTGATGCCGGCGGCGGCCGGCGCGCCGCGCTGGATCACCGGAGGACGCGACAGCATCGCCGTGCGCATCAGCGCCCATCCGCTGGTGGTGGCGCTGTGCGAAAGCTTCGGCGGACCGCTGGTCTCCACCAGCGCCAACCGCGGCGGCGAACCGCCGGCGCGGACGCGCGCCGACCTGGACCCGGTGCTGGTTGGCGCGATCGACGGCATCGTCGCCGGCGAGACCGGCGACCTGGAACAGCCCACGCAGATCCGCCTGGCCCGGGACGGCCGCGTGCTGCGCGTCTGATCACGCGCGACGTCGAGTCCGGGGATCGGGATAGGATGGCGGCATGGTCCGTCCCCGCCTGCTGCTGCCGATGCTGTGCCTGGGCGCGTTGCCGGCAATGCAGGCGCGCGCGCAGGCCGCCGCGGCGGACAGCGCGGCCGCGGCGGTGACCATCTACCGCTGCGTCGACGACAGGGGCCGGCTGGTGGCGCTGCGCGATTCGCCCTGCCTGGCCGGCGAACGCCAGGAGACGTTGCAGATGCAGCGGCCACAGGACCCGCCGCCACAGGCACCGGTCGTCGCACCGGCGCCGGTCGCCCCGCCGCCCGAGCGCGAGGTGCGCATCGTGACCGTGCAGCCGCCCCAGCCGATGTACGAATGCACCGATCCGGACGGCCAGACCTATACCAGCGAGTCGGCGGACGGAAATCCGCGCTGGGTCCCGCTGTGGACCGTCGGCGTACCGGTCCGGGCGCATCCGCGACCACAACCGCGGCCGCCCGTCCGTCCGGCAGGCCAGCCCTCCGGGCCGTCGCACGGTCCCGGGCCGGACCCCGGCCCGGGCGTACGGCCGCCAGCGGGCGCGGTCGCGCTTGGCGGTGGCACCTGGCTGCGCGATCCGTGCATCCGCCTGGAGCAGGAGGAGATCTGCCAGCGCCTGTCCGACCGCCGCTACGAGATCCTGCGCATCTACCACGCCGCCATGCCCAGCGGTCGCGCCGAACTGGACCGCGAACAGCGCCAGATCGACGCACGCATGGCCAACGACTGCCCCGGCACCTGAAATGTTCCGATTCCCGAAACCGCTTCCGCCTTTTCTCCTTGCCGCCTGCTTCTGCGCGCTGTCGCCATCGGCGATGGCACAGGCGGTGACGATCTATCGCTGCACCGACGCCGCCGGCAGCCTGACCATACAGAACAAACCGTGCCCGGCCGGCAGCACCCAGCGCGAACAGCGGATGCAGGGCGTTCCCAGTTCCCCGGCCGTCGCCCAGCCGCCGGCGCAAGCAAGGGTGCCCGCACCTGCCGGCACCATGGCGCCCCCGCAGGCGGCGACCCCGTCGACGGCGCCGGATGTGCAGACCACCCCGGGCGGCGGATTCATCACCACCAGCAGCGGACCGGAACCGCAGATCCTCGACAGCGCCAACCTGCCGCGCACGCCGCCGGCGGAAGCCGCCGAGCCGGATCCGGATCGCCTCCCGCCGCCACCCCTGTTCCGCTGCACCACCTACGACAACGACAGCTATCTCTCCGAAGAGCAGGAGGTGCCGCCGCGCTGCCTGCCGCTGCGCACCGTGGGCCTGGACGGCAATCCCGCCGGCGGCGCCGGCCAGGCCTGCGAAGTGGTGCGCGACCAGTGCGCGCGCGTGCCCGATGGCGCCGCCTGCGAGGCTTGGCGCCGGTATGCGCGCGAGGCCGAATCGCGCTGGCGCTTCGCCCATCCGGACAACGTCGAACGCCGCCGCGCCGAGTACGACCGCCTGGCCGCGATCGTGAGCGAAAGCTGCGGCGGCTGACGGCCCGCTTCCGGTGGCACGCCTGCAGGATTCCTTTGTAGGGGCCCGTCTTGCGGGCGACGCGAGGACGCAGGCACGGGCGACTCCCCCGGGATTCCGATGTCCTCGCGTCGCCCGCAAGACGGGCTCCTACAACGGCAAGGCGATGCAGGCGCCGGAACCTTGAGGCGGCGCCCATGCGAACGCGCAGCGGCACGATGCCGGCCCCTGCGCAGTCACGGCCTCATCCCGACCACGGCACGCTCAACCCGACCAGCAACAGGAACAGCGCGAACACCCTGCGCAGCGCCTCGCCGCTGAGCCGGTGCGCCAGCCGCGTGCCCCACGGTGCGGACAGCACCGAGGCCAGCGCCACCCCGATCGCCGCCGGCAGGTAGACATAGCCGATGGCATGCGCCGGCAGCGCCCCGGCCGGCGCATGCAGCGCATAGCCCAGCGCGCTGGACAGGCCGATGGCCACGCCGCAGGCGCTGGAAGTGCCGACCGCGCGCACCGGCCTGACCCCGCGCCAGACCAGCAGCGGCACGGTCATGCTGCCGCCGCCGATGCCGACCACCGCCGACAGCGCGCCGATGCCGCCACCGGCCACGGTCATCGGCCAGCCACGCGGCGCCGGCACTTCGCCGCCATCGGCTGACGCGCGGGTGCGGCCGAAGCCGATCTGCCACGCCGCCAGCAGGCAGTAGCCGGCGACGATCCAGCGCAACATCGCGTCGTCCAGCGCCACCGCCACGCCGCTGCCGAGCCAGCCGCCCAGCAGCAGGCCCGGCACCATCCACCCCACTGTCGGCCACAGCACGCTGCCGCGCCTGGCATGCGCGCGCGCCGAGGAGGCGGCGGTCAGCACGATGCTGGCCAGCGAACTGGCCAGCGCCGCATGCATCGCCGCCTCCTGCGGCACGCCGAACAGCGGCAGCAGCCAGGCCAGCGCGGCGACCAGCACCAGGCCGCCGCCGATGCCGAGCAGGCCGGCGAGAATGCCGGCGACGACGCCGAGCAGCGGGAACAGCAGGAACAGCATCGGTGACAAGGCGGCAACTCCAGGGCGGTGCGCCGGCGTGGCGCAGCCGCGTCACGGCCACGTCACGGCCGTTCAGGCGCGTTGGGTATATTCGACCGCATGTCGCGCCCGGCCACCATCCCGCCTTTGCAACGCCTGTACCGGCCACTGCTGGTCCTGCTGCTGGCCTGGCCCGGCCTCGCTTCCGCGCAGGCCACCGCTGCCGGCAACGACGCGGCCATGCGCGCGGCCATCGCAGCCGCGCAGCGCGGACAGCTGGCGCCGGGCCAGGCCGAGGCCCTGCGCGGAGACCCGCGCTACCCGTGGCTGGAATACGCGCAACTGGCGCGCGACCTCGACACCACCGACGCGGCGCGGGTGCGCGCCTTCCTGCAACGCTACGACGGCCAGGCCGTGGCCGCCGCGCTGCGCCCGCTGTGGCTGGCCTCGCTGGCCCGGCGCGAACGCTGGAGCGACCTGCTCGCCGACTGGCGCGACACCGACGACGCGGCGCTGCGCTGCGCCCGCCTCAACGCACAACTGGCGCTGGGCCGCACCGACGCGGACTGGAACGGCCAGGCGCAAGCGCTGTGGCGCAGCGGCAAGTCGCTGCCCGACGCCTGCGATGCGACCTTCGGCGGCCTGGCCGTGCGCGGCGGGCTGGACGACGCGCTGCGCTGGGAACGCTTCGACCTGGCCGTGGCCGAGGGCGAGGCCGGGGTGATGCGCACCGCCGCCCGCGGCCTGCCCGGCGACCAGCTGGCGCTGGCCCAGGACTACGCCGCCTTCGTCCAGGCGCCGCACGCGCGCGCCGCGCAGTGGCCGCGCGACGCGCGCAGCCGCCGGGTCGCCGCCGCCGGCCTGGCGAAGCTGGCGAAGAACGATCCCGACGCCGCCGAACGCCAGCTGGCGCAACTGGCGCAGCTGCTGGGCATGGACGCAAGCGAGCGCGGCCAGGTGCAGTACCAGATCGCGCTGTGGACGGTGGCCTCCTACCTGCCCGACTCGGCGCGGCGGCTGGCCGCGGTGCCTGACGCGGCCTACGACGAGCGCCTGCATGAATGGCGCGTGCGCGAGGCGCTGGCCCGCGGCGACTGGAAAGCGGCGCTGGAAGCGCTGCGCAGGATGCCGACGGCACAGCGCGAGGACTCCCGCTGGCGCTGGTTCGAAGGCCGCATGCTGGAAAAGACCGGCCGCGACGCCGAGGCGCAGGCGCTGTTCCGCGCCGCCGCGACGTCGCCGACCTTCCACGGCTTCCTCGCCGCCGACCGCCTGGGCCTGCCCTATGCGCTGTGCCTGTGGGAGCCGGCCGATCCGCCCGCGTTGCGCAAGGAGGTCGCGCGCGATCCGGCGTTGCAGCGTGCGCTGGCGCTGTATCGCATCGACCAGGCCGGCTGGGCGGTGCGCGAGTGGAACGACGCGCTGACCCGTTTCGACGACCCGCGCCGCCGCGCCGCGGTGGCCGTGGCACAGGAGAACGGCTGGTTCGACCGCGCCGTATTCTCGCTGGGCAAGCAGCCCGACGAGCAGCGCCTGTACACGCTGCGCTTCCCGCTGCACCACGACGCCGACATCCGCGCCGCGGCCAAGCGCAACGGACTGGACCCGGCCTGGATCTCCGCCGAGATCCGCGCCGAAAGCATCTTCAATCCCAACGCCCGCTCGCCCGCCAACGCGCGCGGACTGATGCAGCTGCTGCCCGGGACCGCCGCCGGCGTGGCCAAGCGCACCGGCCTGCCCTATGCCGGCGCCGAGAGCCTGTACGACGCTTCCACCAACATCGCCCTGGGCAGCGCCTACCTGCGCGAGATGGAGGAGAAGTACGGCGCCACCTACCAGGCCATCGCCGCCTACAACGCGGGGCCGACGCCGACCGCGCGCTGGCAGAGCCAGCGTCCCTCGCACGATCCGGACATCTGGATCGAGACCATCAGCTACAAGGAAACCCGCGACTACGTCGCCCGCGTGCTCGCCTTCAGCGTGATCTACGACTGGCGGCTGGACGGCGACGCGCTGCCGGTCAGCGAGCGCATGCTCGGCCGCACCGAAGGCACGCGCAAACGCTTCGCCTGCCCCGCGCCGGTGCCCGCGGCCTGATAGCCGGGTTCCTGTCGCGGCCCGCGACAAGCCGGGACCGCGCTGCTTTTGTGTAGGAGCCGGTCTTGCCGGCGACACGGCGACGTCGGCACAGGCGACCCCCTCATGATTCCGACACCCCGGTCGCCCGCAAGACGGGCTCCTACGGGACGCGCGGTGCACGATCCGGTGCGGAGCCCGGCCGCGCCACGCGCTACGATGCCGCGCATGGATACCTACCTCGTCGGCGGCGCGGTCCGCGATGCACTGCTCGACCTGCCGCCCGGCGACCGCGACTGGGTCGTGGTCGGCGCCACTCCGCAGCAGATGCTCGACGCCGGCTTCAAGGCCGTGGGCCGCGACTTCCCGGTGTTCCTGCATCCGGACACCGGCGAGGAGTACGCGCTCGCCCGCACCGAACGCAAGAGCGGACGCGGCCACCGTGGCTTCGTGGTCGACGCCGACCCGTCGGTGACCCTGGAAGAGGACCTGCAACGCCGCGACTTCACCATCAACGCCATCGCCCGCGACGCGCACGGCGACCTGGTCGATCCCTGCGGCGGCGTCGACGACATCGAGGCCCGCGTCCTGCGCCATGTCGGCCCGGCCTTCGCCGAGGATCCGCTGCGCGTGCTGCGCGCCGGCCGTTTCCTGGCCCGCTTCGCGCCGCTGGGGTTCGGCATCGCACCGGAAACACTGGTGCTGATGCGGCAGATGGCCGCCAGCGGCGAGCTCGACACGCTGGTCCCCGAACGGGTCTGGCAGGAACTGCGCAAGGCGCTGGCCGCGCCGCAGCCGTCGGCCTTCCTCGCCACCCTGCATGCCTGTCGCGCGCTGGCCGCGATCCTGCCCGAGGTGGATGCGCTGTACGGTGTGCCGCAGCGCGCCGAATACCACCCGGAGATCGACACCGGCGCGCACCAGCAACTGGTCAGCGACATGGCCGCCCGGCTCGCCCCCGGCGACGACCTGGTCGGCTTCGCCGCGCTGACCCACGACCTGGGCAAGGCGCTCACTCCGCCACACGTGCTGCCGAAACACATCGGCCACGAACACGCCGGGCTCAAACCGCTGGCCGCGCTGTGCGAACGGCTGAAGGTGCCGCTCGAACACCGCCGCCTGGCCGAAGCGGTATGCCGCGAACACCTCAACGTGCACCGCCTGGCCGAGCTGCGCGACGCCACCGTGCTCGAGCTGCTGGAGCGCTGCGACGCGTTCCGCCGCCCCGAACGCGTCGCCCGCATCGCCCTGGCCTGCGAAGCCGACAAGCGCGGCCGCCTCGGCAGCGGGCAGGCCGACTATCCGCAGGGCCCCGAACTGCGCCGCCTGCACGCCGCCGCACTGGCGGTCAACGCGCGCGACCTGGGCGGCCACGAGGGCCTCAGCGGCCCGCAGGTCGGCGAAGCGGTGCGCAAGGCGCGCATCGCCGCGATTTCCGCTGCACGCACGCTGCGCGCCTGAGTTCGACAATCCGCCGCCGGATGCGACGGCGCGTCGCGGTATCGCGCTCGCCGTCGGGGCGTTGCCGGCTCCCGCGGATGTTCCGGCAGCTCCGCCGCCCGGTCACGCCGCCACCTGCGCGATACTCCCGTCATTGTTCCGGGCACGGCCCACGCGGCGGGAGGCCAGTTTGACGATTCCAGTTCAGGTGACACGGTTTCGTGCGCTGCTATGCGCGCTCGCGCTGTCGCTTCTCCCCGTCGCCGCCGTGGCCGGCGAAGCGTCGCCGCCACGCCAATACACCAACCCCATCCTGTTCGCCGACTACTCCGACCCCGACGTGATCCGCGTCGGCGAGGACTACGTCATGGTCGCCTCGACCTTCCACTTCTCGCCCGGCCTGCCGGTGCTGAAATCGAAGGACCTGGTGCACTGGACCATCGTCGGCCACGCGCTGCCGCGGCTGCCGTTCGGACCGGCCTACGATCTGCCCGGCCCGCTGGACTTCGACGACAGCTCCGAACGCGCGCGACTGGACCCGGCGATGGGCCACCGCTACAGCGCCGGCGTGTGGGCGCCCAGCATCCGTCACCACGCCGGCCGGTACTTCATCTATTTCGCCACCCCGACCGAGGGCATCTTCATGGTCTCGGCCGAAACGCCCGAAGGCCCGTGGAGCGCGCCGGTGGCGCTGCTCGCGCAGGCCGGCTTCGAAGACCCCAGCCCGTTCTGGGACGACGACGGCAGCGCCTGGCTGGTGCATTCGAAAGTCGGCGCCGGACCGCTGATCCTGCGGCGGATGACCGCCGACGGCACCCGCGTGCTCGACGAAGGCACGGTGATCGTCGAGGACCGCGAACGCCTGCCCGTCCTCGAAGGCCCCAAGCTGCTCAAGCGCAACGGCTGGTACTACATCTTCGCGCCCTACGGCGGCGTGGAGAAAGGGCCGCAGGCGGTGCTGCGCGCGCGCGACATCCACGGCCCGTACGAATGGCGCACGGTGCTGGCGCAGGGCGCCACGCAGGTGCAGGCGCCGCACCAGGGCGGTTACGTGGAGACGCCGTCGGGTGAAGGCTGGTTCGTGCATTTCAACAGCACCGGCGCTTATGGCCGCATCGTCCACCTGCAGCCGGTACGCTGGGTCGACGACTGGCCGCTGGTCGGCGAACCGGTTTCGGACACCACCGGCCAGCCGGTGGCCGGTTACCGCATGCCCGATGTCGGGCGCAGCTGGCCGCCGGTGCATCCACAGAGCTCCGACACGTTCGATGGCGGCACCCTCGGCCCGCAGTGGGAGTGGAACCACAACCCGGTCGACACCCACTGGAGCCTGGCCGCACGCCCGGGCTGGCTGCGGCTGGACGCGATGTACGCGCCCGGCTTCCTGGCCGCGCGCAACACGCTTACCCAGGTCCAGCAGGGCAGCGCCTCGCGCATCACCGTGCGCCTGGACGTGTCCGCACTGCGCGACGGCGAACGTGCCGGCCTGGCCATGCTGCAGGTGCAGCCGAACTGGATCGGCATCGCGCAGGAACACGGTGTCCGCCATGTCGTCTTCGCCTCGGCCGGCATCGAAACGCAGGGCCCGCGCATCGGGGGCGACGCCGTGCAGCTGCGCCAGCACGTCGCCGACCAGGCCGTGCGCTACGAATACAGCCTCGACGACGGCCGCAGCTTCCTCCCGCTGGGCGAGGCCAAGGCGATGCGCTTCAGCTGGTGGAAGGGTGCGCGCCCGGCGCTGTTCGCCTACTCCACCGTGGGCAGCGCCACCTCGCGCGGCCATGTGGATGTCGACCGGGTGCAGGTGGAGACGCTGGCGCCTGCGCCGCGATAGGCGGGTGCGGGAGCGTGTGCGACGGCGGTTGTGCAGGAGCCCGTCTTGCGGGCGACGCGACGCCGTCGGCACAGGCGACGCCCCCGTGCTTCCGGTCCCTCGCGTCGCCCGCAAGACGGGCTCCTACACAAAGTCGCGGCATTGGTATGGATCATCGGCCTCCAGGCGACGCGCGCGCGACGGCGGCCCCGAAGGCTTCCCCTGCCGATCCGCCATGGCGGCCCCGACCCGGAAATGCGAAGATCCGCGCCACATGGCGGACGCCTGCCGCGTCCGCCGCCTCCCCAGAGACTCCGTGAAAACCCCCCAAGGCCTGCAGGCGCTGATCGATGACGGCGTCATCGACGAAGTGCTGCGACCGCTCAAGAGTGGCAAGGAGGCTGCGGTCTACGTCGTCCGCAGTGGCGGCGAAGTGCGCTGCGCCAAGGTCTACAAGGACATGGCCCAGCGCAGCTTCCAGCAGCGCGTGCAGTACCAGGAAGGCCGCAAGGTGCGCGGCAGCCGCCAGGCGCGCGCGATCGGCAAGGCCAGCAAGTACGGGCGCAAGCAGCAGGAAACGGCCTGGAAGAACACCGAGGTCGAGGCGCTGTACCAGCTGCGCGCGGCCGGCGTGCGCGTGCCCGAGCCGTTCGGCTACTTCCACGGGGTGCTGGTGATGGAGCTGGTCACCGACGCCGACGGCTTCTCGGCGGTGCGCCTTGGCGAGGTGGAACTGGATCCGGAGCAGGCGCGCGAATACCACCGCGTGCTGGTGCGCCAGGTGCTGCTGATGCTGTGCTGCGGACTGATCCATGGCGACCTGTCCGCCTACAACGTGCTGGTCGGCCCGGACGGCCCGGTGGTGATCGACTTCCCGCAGGTGGTCAGCGCCGCCGGCAACAACGCCGCGCGCACGATGCTGCTGCGCGACGTCAACAACCTCACCGCGAGCCTCGGCCGCTGGGCGCCGGAACTGCTGGACACCTGGTACGGCGAGGAGATGTGGGCGCTGTTCGAGGCCGGCGCGCTGCGGCCGGACACCGTGCTGACCGGCCGCTTCACCCCCGACGAAAGCGCCGTCGACCTGGACAGCGTGCGCCACGCCATCAACGACGCGCGCGAGGAAGCGCTGATCCGCCAGAAGGGCCGCGAGGCGGCCGCGGCGGATGACGCATAGACGCCGGCCCGCTGGCCGGCCTCAGAACCTCTCGCCCACCGGCAGGTAGCGCCACGCGCCCGGCGGCATCGCGCCCTCCGGCCCCTTGCCCAGGGCGATCCGGCCGATGCGCAGGCGCCGGATCGATACGACGTCCAGCCCGACCTGCGCGCACATGGCGCGCAGCTGCCCGTCGCGCACGCCCTTGATCGCGAAGCGCAGCCGGGTCTCGTTCTGCCAGCTGACCTTGCACGGCGGGAGCGCCCGACCTTCAAACGTCAATCCATGCGCCAGTCGCGCCAGGCCGTACGGCGCGACCTCGCCCGCGACCTCGACCAGGTACTCGTGTTCGATCTGGTCGGCGTCCTCGGTCAGCCGGCGCCGCACCCGCCCGTCCTGGGTCAGCACCATCAGCCCGCTGCCTTCCGCCTCCAGCGGCACCAGCGGGGTCAGGCGGTGGAAATGCCGCCGGAGCACCCGCACTTCGCCGGGATCGGCGTCCCAGCGCGTGGCCGGCGTCACCAGTGCGCTGGCTGGCCTGGGCCCGTCGATCGCATCGAAGCCGACGGGCTTGTGCAGCAGGATGGTGGCCGGCTCCACCGCCTCCGGGCGTGCATCGGGATCGAGTTCGACCCGCTCGACGGTCACCCGGTGCTGCGGCAGCTCCACCACCTGCCCGTCCACCGACACCCGGCCGTTGCGGATGAACTGCTCGGCCTCGGCACGCGAGAGGTTGAACAGGCCGGCGACACGCTGGGCAAGTCGAACCGGAGCGGTCATGGGGATCGCCTGTAAAACGGGACAGGCAGTGTAACGGCCGCGACGCCCCGGATCCGCGCGCAGGGCGGGAAACTCCAGCTAGATCCGCACCACCCAGGGGACGACGCAGACCAGGCCGCCGACCACGAACAGCGCCACCGCGCCCGGGATGAAATAGGGAATGACCATGAGCACCAGGCCACATACCAGCGGCACTGGCGCGCGTTGCTTCCTTCCGTACCAGAAGTACCCGAATCCGATCGAGCTGAAGAGCACGCCCAGCAGGAGAATCGAGGTACTCAAGAGTCCTCCGGGTGGCCCGGGCCCGGGTCGCGCCATGAAGCGGCGCGGCTCGAACGAATTCTGGAAATGTCAGTCATCACCGGCGGACCATTGGTCGCGGATGGTGTAAACAACGGAAAAAATCTTCCACCCCGCCTCCGTGCGGACGAGCTGCCACATCTCCTTCCCCCAGTTTGTCTTCTTCCCGTTGGCAAGGAAAGTGTAGTCGAACGAGACCGACGCGATCTCGCCGTCGGTGTCGATGCTTACGTTGGAGAAGGTTTCTTCCCTTGGCTCATCGGTGGCAATGGCCCCGTCAATCAGGCTGATGAAGTTGTTGCTTGGAATGCTCCGGGCCTTGATTGCATCAGGCTTGGTCTTCCTGATGTGATCAAGCCTCGTGTCTTCCGAGACGAACTGCCAGCCGATGTCCTCGGGCCTGTCGGAAAAGAAAAGGCTCATGTACGTCGCCTTGTCTTTATCGATGAGGGACGTTCTGAACGACTCGACGACCCGGTTGATTGCAGCCAGGTCGTCCGGCTTGTCCTGTGACTGCGCCCGCGCCGTTTGGCATCCCACGAACACAAGGCATAGGGCGAGCATTAGCGCTTGATTCCTTGTCACAGAAATCCCGATGTTTAAGCGATGGCTGACGCCTGAATTAAGCCGACCTGCGAAGCAGGTTCGGCTTGAATGAATTGTTAGGCGCCATATGCGCGAAACAACTCAGTTACGAGAATTCCGTTGATTTTCATGCCGTTGAGGTTGGCATCAGTGATTTTGACATTTCTGAAATTAATGTCATGAAACTTTGCGCCGGCAAGCGATACGTTGAAGAACGATGCGCCCCCAAGATTGACGTCGTCAAAGTATGCCGAGTTCAGATTGACGTCTTCAAAGCGCGCGCCTGCCAGCGAAGTCTTTATGAATTTGGGTGAGTTCACAGACATTGCAGATTCTCCAAAATGGCGCCTAACGCTTGAATTAAGCCGACGGGCGAAGCCCGTTCGGCTTGAATGAATTGTTAGAGGGCAATCTCGCCAAAGTCGACGGGACCTGCTGTTGGGCGTGCAACGATCCGCTCGGCAGCAACGCCGCCATTGCAGGTGACCTTGATGACGTATGTAGCGCTAGTAGGTGGCACCATGAAGTTCTCATTGAAGCGGCCCGCTACCTCCTTGGACTCAAGGAGTCTCCCCGGCGCATCTGCAGAAGCCAACTGGAGAAAACAGCCAATTGGCGCGCCCACTCTGTTATGCACCTCACCCCGTGCTTGGATGATGCCATCCCCGGATACAGTAGGAAGACATGAAGTCAAGGTCAGAACAAAGACCGTCAGTAGGAATCTCACATTGCCCTCTAACGCCTGAATTAAGCCGACCCGCGAAGCGGGTTCGGCTTGAATGAATTGTTAGGGCGCATGGCCGCGACCCTCTGAGTGCTGCCCACCGTAACGAGACTTGAGTGCCTGATGCTGGATGGCGATGCAGGTACCGCTGAGCAGCAACGTTGCAGGCAGCCACACCACAACGAAGACAATGAGTTGGAAGCCCCAGTTGTAGGCGTATAGATCACCGGCCGGTGGTGGCGGCACTGCCAGCAAGGCACTTGTCCGGAAATAGAACCAGATGGCAACAGCGCTAACGGCAATAGCGGCCTCTGCGACGGCAATTATCCAGAACTTTGGCAATCGCAAATGCTTGTTCATGCGCCCTAACGCTGGAGTTAAGCCGCGCCGGAGCGCGACAGCGCGGAGGGAACCCCAATCGCGCAGCGATTGGGGCGTCGGCTTGAACGACTTGTTATGCGGCGGCGGCCAGTGATGCTTCCGGTAGCGGAGCGTCCGACATCCGCTACTGTCCGCAGCTCGTTCCCCATCAGCCGACGTCCCGCCCCGGAAAAGCGGTCACCGCGTGTGCCGCAAGCCAGCTTGCGGCGCGCGCGTTGCGCCGCTTTTCTAGCATGTTTGCCGGAACCTGGGCAGTCGGTGGACACCATATGATTTCGTCAGTCTTCTCTGAGAGCCTGTGATCTGATTCCGCTGCCGTATAACGCTTGAATTAAGCCGACCTGCGAAGCAGGTTCGGCTTGAATGAATGGTTAGGCGGCGCCGCGCAGATGTGCTGCCACCGCCTGCCAACTTGGATGGTGACGAACCAAGTGAGCACGAGTTGAACTGGTGGAACGAAGATCCACCAGTACTCCGCAAAGAACCTTGAAACGCGGAGCAGACCGGAGCCGTGGGCAACACCTGCCGCTTCAAGGGACGGAGCGACGAAGATGCTGTAAGCCTCGACAGGTAGCAATACGGCGAAACCAAGAAACGAAAAAGCACCATAGACCAGTGCAGCAACAACAGCGACGAATACAAGCGGACGAGACAGATGAGGCCTGTTGCGCCAAGCGACGAAGGCCGGCCACAAGACCGGAGCAAACGAAACAAGGAAGTATACAATTGCGATGGCTACCAAGAGCGCGGTCATCTCTGCCCCAAACACCCCGATCATTTCCATAGCCGCCTAACGCCTGAATTAAGCCGACCCGCGAAGCGGGTTCGGCTTGAATGAATTGTTATGCCTCATCCGGGAACAGTGACTCATAGGTTGGGTCTGCATGCTCCCACTGAGCGTCATGTGCGATGAGGTACGACCGAACATCTTGTAGCTCCACCTTTGGTGGGATGTTGACGGAGACATATTTGGGATTGGCACCCTCATAGCTGCATCCAAGAGCGACCAAGCCTTGAAGAAGCTGATCTGAGATGTTGCCCGAAGAGACAGGTGACTCAAAGATAACTCGGATTGTCCGATTGCCTGACCTCTCGACTACGGACTGAAAGGTTGGCATTTGCTCTTGTGGGTCTATCGGTGCAAGCACCGTGTCTTGCCACGAAACGCCATAAGCATAGAACGGCGAGTTGTCCAGCTTGTAGAGGTCGCGGCCGAGCGGGATTGCCCAAAGCGTCTCGACAGATGCGCTGCCATCATCGTCTGGGACGCGGAATAAAACTTTGGCCGTCGGTTCACTGCTCCTGAGGCATAACGCCTGAATTAACCCGACGGGCGAAGCCCGTTCGGCTTGAATGAATTGTTATGCGGTGGTGCCCGGCGAGGCTGGCCGATTGGGCCTGTGCTCCCCAGCACCGCCACTGCCAGCCGAGCATGCCACAGGTGGAAGCGACTGGGCTGGCCCGACCAGACTTGAAGCGTGACCTGGCCGAAGAAATGGGACGAGTCGAATGCGAAGACC